>Ga0207065_1027_pt1 | contig 33759 bp, 19 predicted proteins | sample Alteio_BWMinCont_27_FD_153492 | JGI IMG/M metagenome (GOLD analysis project Ga0207065, IMG submission 153492) | Enriched cells from forest soil in Barre Woods Harvard Forest LTER site, Petersham, Massachusetts, United States -... | ecosystem: Environmental > Terrestrial > Soil > Temperate forest >...
GAAGCATAACTTAGGCAACTCCACAAAGACATACGAGACGGGCGAGCTAAGCTGGCTAAGTCCTGACTAATGCGGTGATTGGCAAAGTGAAATGCTACTTCACATCACCGGTAATGCGTCTTGTTGGGAGTTGGAGGGAGTTCACATGCACATGCAGCAATGGCACCAGTCAGCGGAGGCGCGAAATTGACTTCGGCGCGCATTGCAATCGATGTATATTGCACGGGACCGGAGCGTGAGCCTGAGCAGAAAGCTCCCGGCCGAGTGCAATGGCAAAGGAGTCGAGTATGCCCATTTACATGCAGTATGGTTCGATTTCAGGTGAAGTGGTAAGTACCGGTCAGTTGCAGTGGGTCGAAGTTAATTCCTTTCAATGGGGCGTGGGGAGAGGGTTATCATCGCCGACCGGCGGCAGTGCAGGCAGGGAGTCATCGACACCGTCGGTAAGCGAGATTGTGGTGAAGAAGCCAACGCTCTATAGCCTCACCAACGTAAACATTATAAACGCCCTTGGTCCGCCCCAGCCGAGCGCGGGCCGCCAGCCCGCTCCGAATCGACACCGCGCAGCGGCACCAGTGCCGCCGTGGCTGAAGAACCTCCTCGCCGCGCTGCGACCCTACATGAAACACACGGGAACGATCCATCTCGGCGGGTTCCAATTCGATGCGAGAGAGTTGTCGATGCTCGCGGGAGTGCCAGTTCGCGAGCTCCCGTGAAAGGGGCGCCCTATCGGTGGGGTAGTCGCACGCGTCGGTTAGCTGGACAATACGCCGGTCATTTATGATCGACGCCTTCCCGAAGGCCAAGGTCCTGCTCGGTGACAAAGGCTACGACGCCGACTGGTTCCGAGCCGCCCTGGGCCAGCGCGAGATAATCCCCTGCATCCCGTCAAAAGGCGAACCTTACTCGATCCAGGGACCTGTCCTCCTCTAAACTTCTTTACGGCCGAATGTCGTCCATGTAACTTGTTACGCGACACTCCTCGTATGTCCCTCATTTGACAGGTGCGCCTGGTTTTGGAGAGGCTCGCGCTTGCCACCCAACCTCGACCATGGCGATCTGAGATTGACACGAGAAGGCGGCTGGCCCATCCTTTGACGAAAAGACGAAGCTGAAATCGGAAATTCCGGGTAAGGAAGGGCCCTGTGTGTAGCGGGCTTTTTCCTTTCCTTATACAGGGCGGCGACCCGGGAAGGTTAATCAAGAGTAGGTGATGCCTCCCCACCGCCATAGGCAATAGTCCGCAAGTCGGAGGGTGCTCTATGAATGTCACAGAGCGATGTTTTTCTCGGCGAGATCTGCTGAGGATTTTGGGAGTGGCGAGTGGTGGAATCGCCGTCAGTCGATGGCTAGCACCGGACGCGACGATGGCTCAGGAGCCGGCTCAGGGAAAAGCGATTGAGACTTTCACCGGGCCCGGGGCAAATTCGCACTGGAATTCCGTCGGTCCCTATGTGACCGAGCCCCAAAAAGTTCCTTTGATTCTGCTGACGGACCGGCCCGTTCAGCTCGAAACGCCACGCCATTATTTCCGCACGGCCTTCACGCCCACCGAAGCTTTTTATGTGCGCTGGCATCTCGAAGGTATCCCGAATGCTGTTGATCTAAAAAACTGGAAGCTGCAGATCGAGGGGAACGTCAACAAACCGATTGCGCTGAGCCTTCCCGAGCTGATGCAGAAGTTCAAACCAGTTTCAGTCGCCGCGGTAAATCAGTGCTCAGGCAACAGCCGCAGTCGGCTGCAACCACGTGTGCCCGGCGGTCAATGGGGCAATGGCGCGATGGGGAACGCGATGTGGACCGGAGTGCGGCTGCGCGAGCTTCTCGATATGGCCGGTCTAAAGAGCGGCTCTTTGCTGGTGCAGTTTCAGGGTCTTGAAACGGGACAGGGGCCAAAGGGTCTCGGCTCGAATCTTTTTCTCAAGTCGCTCGACCTTGGGAATGCTGTCTTGGATGAATGCGTTGTCGCGTATCTGATGAACGGCGAGCCGCTTCCGATGCTTAATGGATTTCCAGTGCGGCTGGTTGTTCCCGGCTATTTTGCAACCTACTGGACCAAATGCCTAACGTGGATTCGCGTCCTCAACGCGCCGGACGAAAATTTCTGGATGAAGACCGGATACCGCGTACCGGATACGCCGCGTGGGAACACCACTCCTGAGGATGTGAAGGCAGGCAAGGTAAAAACAGTTCCGATCGAGAGGTTCCCTGTGCGATCTTTCCTTATCTCGCCCGACGGATCTTCGAAGATTCCTGCGGGAATGAACATCACGCTGCAGGGTATTGCCTTCAGCGGATTTGGCCACGTGAACCGCGTGGAAGTTTCGGATGACGGCGGACAGAGCTGGGTGGCGGCGAGAGTCGGAGAGGACCATGGCGCGTACTCTTTTCGCACTTGGGAAATGTCCTGGACCGCAAAGTCTCCACGGATCTATACGCTGGCAGTGCGCGCTACGGATGAAAAAGGCAACACGCAGCCCGACGAACCGGTCTGGAATCCAGGAGGGTACCTCTGGAACCGGATCGAGCGTCAGGAAATCGTTGTGGGAAATGCGAGCTAGGGAGAACTGCCATGAAAAACAGAATCCGAGCGATTTTTCTTGTGCTGTGCGGCTTGACGACGGTGGCGAGCGTCGTTTACGCCGACTTGAAAAAAGGCTACTACTCTCCAGCGGAACTCGGAAGCGTGCGGCAGGTGGCGCGGATCGAGCTTTCGCCGGATTCGAATTACCAGGTGTCAGCGTACCCCGTGCCTGCTGGAGAACTCACCCAGGGGGATGGCCTTCAAGACGTCCAAATTTACTGCAACACCTGCCACAGCCCGCGCTACATCACCATGCAGCCGCCACTCCCTGCCGCGACATGGGAAGCCGAGGTGAACAAGATGAACAAAACCTTCGGTGCAGGGATTCCTGAGGACAACACGCAGAAAATCATTCTGTACCTGCAAGCCCACTATACGGCCGAGAACCGCAAACAGTAGCGTGGAAATGGGGAGCAGCATGCTGCTCCCCTACTAGAGCAAAACATCAGTTCGGAACAGAGCGACTCGGCAGAGTATCGGCAGTCAACGTCAGGGTTTCTAAAGAATCGCAGTGAGAGGATAGCCGTTGAGAAATCCCTTTTCCGTCAGTTATAGGCCCTGACAGTGGCGGGCTAACTCCCGATAAGTACAAGAATTACCGGCCAAGTCTGTTTGCACCTTGATTCGCGCGTAAACGCTTTAGGATCAAACAGTTTGGCCGGCAATTTTCGGCTTCACTGGTCCAATCCGTGCACCCGCATCTGACCCGTGGCCGGGAAACGAGTTAAGCCTGACGCGGACATCATGACTCTTGAATGTCATTGATTTCAAAGACGTTCGCGCCGTAGATCTTCAGTAGGCACGGTCTATTCGGAAGCCTTTTTTCTTGGATTGAAGTCAAAATGCGAATCCTCGATATGACGCGATATCTTCCTCCCCGTTGGTTAGACCTGTTCGCCCACTCTGTGCGAAGATGCCAGTTGGGTTACGACCCAATCGGGGCATGATGCCATCCTCGCCTTCCAGCCAACCTGTGAACCTCTTCCGCGCAATCGCAGCACAAGCCCTTTGTGTGATTTTGCTCCTGAGCCCCGGGGTGGCCCAGCAAAACCCCACGGAAAAACAGGCCGACCAGGGACGGCAGAGTGGTATGAGTACGGGCGCTGCGCATGCCCCTGTAAAAGACGCGCTTTCGCGGCCAATTACCGCCGGGGGCTTCGTCGAAGGCGCTCCCGTAGTCTTCGCGGACATCACCCGTGCCGCGGGGCTCGACAAGTTTCATCACCGCTCCGGAGAACCGGAGAAGAGGACCATATTGGAGACACCCGGTTCAGGTGTTGCTCTGCTGGATTACGACAACGACGGCTGGCTGGACATTTATTTGCTGAATGGCTCAACCTTTCCAGCACTGAAAGGCAAGGAGGCGGCCCCGCGTGCGATGCTCTTGCACAACAATCACGACGGCACGTTTTCAGACGTAACCGACAAGGCCGGGGTGGCCAACGAGCGCTGGGGGTTTGGAGTGGCCGTCGGTGATTATGACAACGATGGCTGGCCGGACATCTACGTCTCAAATTTTGGCAAGAATCGCCTGTACCACAACAATCATGACGGCACATTCACGGACGTCGCGGCGAAAGCCGGTGTAACGCTGGGCGGCTGGTCAGCGGGGGCAACCTGGGGTGACTACGACCGCGATGGATTGCTTGACCTATTCGTTCCGGGCTACGCAAAATTTGATCCGGAGCATCCTCCGATTTCCGGGCAAGGCGGCTTGCCGCCCGGATACTGCCAGTTCCGTGGAATCGAAGTCATGTGCGGACCGCGCGGCTTACCAGGCGAGGGCGATCACCTGTTCCACAACAACGGCGACGGAACCTTCTCTGATGTCAGTATCAAAGCGGGAGTCGCCGACACAAAGGGCTACTATGGATTCTCTTCGGTGTTCGTTGACGTGGATGACGACGGGTGGCTTGATCTTGCAGTGGCCAACGATTCCGTGCCGAGGTACCTCTATCTGAACAAACATGACGGTACCTTTCAAGATGTGAGCTACATATCCGGCTTTGCCCTAAACGATGAGGGACGCGAGCAGGCTTCCATGGGCATAGCGGTAGGTGATTACAACCGCGATGGGAAGATTGACTTCTACATCACAAATTTTTCAGATGATTACAACACGCTCTATCGCAATGATGGCGATGCTAGTTTTTCGGATGTTTCTTTTCGAGCAGGCATCGCGAATCTGACCGTTCCATTCCTGGGGTGGGGCACCGGCTTTCTGGACTACGACAACGACGGCCTGCTTGATCTCTTCGTGGCCAATGGCCACGTGTATCCCGGAGTAGACAAGCAGGATTGGGGCACGACCTGGGCGCAAAGACCACTGCTATTGCGAAACCTGAATGGGATGAAATTCCAGGAAGTTCCGCCGGCCACAGGCAGTGGCCTCGCAGTGGTGATTACCGGACGGGGAGCCGCGTTCGGAGATTTATTCAACGACGGTCACATAGACGTCGTGATCAATAGTGTGGATTCAACGCCAACTCTGCTCAGAAACGTCGTGAACAATTCAAACCACTGGGTAACTCTGAAATTGGTTGGTGGTCCGAAAAGTCCACGCGACGCGATTGGAGCGAAGGCCTTTGTCGCGGCTGGTGGATTTCGTCAACGCGGGGATGTGTTTAGCGGTGGAAGCTACGCCTCGAGCTCCGATCAACGATTGCATTTTGGTTTGGGAACTGCCACCAAGGTAGACAAGGTCGAAATCCATTGGCCCAGCGGAGTACAGGAACAAATCAACTTGCCCGGAGTGGACCGCATCTACATGGTTGTCGAAGGAAAAGGGATCGTCGAACGGTGAAGCGCTCTCTCTCGAGAATCTGGCCCAACCTGGGAATTCTGCATTCCGCCTTTTAACAGCTCTTCTTGCGATTGTCTTTGTCGCTTCTGAGAAGTTGACGGGGGCCGAGGAACAATCACAGACGACCATCTCGAGTGGGATTTTGACGACCTCTAGTGCGGCGAACACAAAGAAAGCGGCCGGTTTCCCTATCCAGCCATGTTCCCCCCTCAACTACCGCGCTCTCGACGCGGGCATTTACGCGGACTCGTTTCTTATTAGTGCGTCTTCGTTGGCAAAGACCAGCGAAACGTGGCAACGGCGGCGGGATCAAGATGGTAGCTCGCATACCTATTCTTCCAGTTCAAATTGAAGTTGACGGTTGAGTTAGTTCCGTTCAACACAATCAAAACGATCGAGCCATCTGGATTACGAAACGCCACCGATTCCAGCCGCTCCTGCTCAAAGGTGCTCGATTCGATTCGAAAAGCTCCCGACGTGACAAACTTGCTGGCTTGTCCGAGCGCGAGAAGATCCACGGTAGGGATGATTCGCGAAGGCGTGACGGCATCATCAATGGTAACGACGGCGCGGCAGGTCTTGCAGCCGCCCAGAAAAGGCTCGTGATTCTGGTTTAGCGCGAGATTCCATAAGACTACCCCCTTTGCCCAATTCCGCATGGTGGAGATGACCAACCGGACCTGCTCCTCGAGCAATCTTCCTTTCTGCCACTCGCCGCCAGAACATTCCGTTAGCCAAATCTCCTTGTCGGGAAATCGATTGTGGAGTTCGGTCTGCGCTGTGGGGTTGCCTCCGTAGCAATGAATGGCAATGCCTGGAACGAAACTCGCGGCTTGTTTGTCGCTCAACACCTTGATCGGAAAATCGATCAAATCCCAATTGTGGTCGAAGGTTAGGATCTTGGCTTTGACTCCTGCCGCACGGAACGCCGGTCCCAGATCGTCTCGAATAAAATTTGCCTGCTCTTCGGCACTCATTCCCATTCCGGGATAATCGACGGGAATGTTGAGTGGCTCATTTTGCACTGTTACAGCGTAGATGGGCACACCAGCTGCCTCATACGCCTGAACGTAGCGAACAAAGTATTTGGCGAGGGGGTTATAAGACGAGGGCAGGAGTGTTCCCTGGATCATGGATCCCGAGGTTTTCATCCAGCCCGGTGGGCTCCAAGGCGACCCGATGATTTTGAGATTAGGGTTGAGAGCAAGAGCTTCGCGGAGAAGAGGAATAATCTGCTCGCGATCGTGATCAATGGAGAAGTGCTTCATCTCCGGATCCACTTGCCCCAGGGGCATGTCGTCGTACGTGTAGTCCTTGCGGGCAAAGTCGCTCGCGCCCATGGGTTGACGCAGCAAGCTCAAGCCGATTCCTTTTTTCGGGTCAAAGAGCAATTTCAAGAGCTCGCGTCGTTTCGCAATTGTAAGCTTTTGCGAAATCAGCCAAGCAGAGGAATCGGTGAGCGAGGCGCCGAAGCCATCGATCTGCTGATACTTTTTCGCATCGTCCACGATAATGGTGAGTCCCTCGAGACGGGACGACTCAAAGTGAAGTGTGGGTTTGTCTTGCAGCGATTCGTGCAACTCTTCCGAGGATTCAACGACGTGAATGCGGATTGCATTCCTTCCTTGGGCCTTTGAGGCGGCAACTCCCGTCAAGGAGGCGAGCCCGATTACTAGAAACCCCAGGATGACGGAGAATACCGATACGCATAGCGCGAAATTGCCGGTACGCTTCACTTTTCTAGATGCCTCATGATTGCCCAATCTACCGCGGATTCTGCGGCGAGGGAGGAGGTTGCACAGTAGCGGGATTCTGTTGGGTTTGGAATCGCTTCAGCGCTTTTTGTGAGTTCTCGGCCTCCTCGTCCTTGAGCTTTCGGAATGTCGCCATGGCTTTTTGTGCTTCCTCCGTTCGATGGAGTCGCCGGTAGACGATTCCTAGTTGGTACCAGGACTGCTCGACGACCTCAGGGTCCGATCCGGCAGCGGAAGTGGCGTGCTCCAAATGCCCGGCGGCAGCGGCGTCATTTCCGAGAAGCATTTCGGCCCTGGCCAGGTTGTAGTCTGAATGTTGCAGGTCCGGCTTCACGCGCACCGCGCCTTCGATTAATGATTTCCCTCTCAAAGGATCGCCGCTCTCTATGGCAATGACACCCAGTTTGTATTGCGCAGAGATGTTCTCTGGATCGATCTCGAGTTCTCTAAGATAGGCCTGCTCAGCTTCCGGCAACTTGCCCGCCAGGCGATATTCCGTGCCTAGCTCTTCATGCAACCGGGGTTCGTTGGGAGCCAGTTTGATGGCCGCCTCATATTCCGCTATGGCGTCCATGTGACGCTCGGCTCCAGCGCTGGCTTCCGCCAGGAGCTCGCGGACGCGCCACGATTTCGGGTCGGCTTTGAACATCCGGGCGTAACTGTCGTTAGAGACAAAAAGATGTGCGCGGCCGCGGTGATAGAGAATATCCACGTTTTCAGGAGCAAGTTTCGCGGCCTGGTCGAGGGCCTGAACGGCTTCGTCTCCATCTCCTTTTTCGAGCGCGACGATTCCCAACCACATCCACGCGTTAGAATCTTTTGGGCTGATGGAGGTTTCCTTGCGCAAGGCTGCCACAGAAGCCTCCAACTGGTTCGTGCGATATTCCGAGACCCCAAGAAACAGACTTGCGCCGCGCAATCTGGGTTTGAGTTGCAGGGCTTTCTGAAAATCGGCAATGGCCTCTTGGTGGCGGCCCTGCTCTTCGCGAACTAAGCCAAGGTTCAAAAACGCCTCCGCAAAGGTTGGCGCGTGCTTGAGGATTTCGGCAAAGCCATCACCGGCCTGCTCGAGATTCCCGGCCCGCATGGCTTCGGTAGCCAGTTGAAACTGTTGGTCGATCGCCGGGCTTGTCTGTCTGGTTTGACTGTGGGCAACCGTGGCAGGGACGAGCAAGAGCAAAATCGTGGACAGGAAGGAGGACATCCGCCGAACAAGTCGAGAAAGAAGGCTTGCATCAGGCGGAAAAGCACGAGGAATGGTTTGCATCCAGCTCACAGCTCGATGGTACACCAGACGAGCAAAGAAGATTTCCGTGAAGTTTGTAGTCCTTAGAACTGGTACCGCAACGTAAGCTGAATCTGGCGAACCGGGCTTACGACGGCAAGATTGCCCTTGGGGGCGCCAAATGCAAAGTCTGTGACGCCACCATCCAGAGTGTCAAAGACATGGCGGTTGAAGGCATTGGGAATATCAACCTTGAAGATAATAGACTGCCTTTCATTTATGGCAGTACGTTTAAGGATGGCAAAGTCCTCATTGAAGTAATGCTGACTTCGAATGTTGCCGAGGATCAACGGAGCGTTGCCGAAGACGTACCCGCGCTGGGCCACAAGAGCCGGAGCGTTGGGATCGATGAACGCCGCACAGTTGAAGAAGTTGTTGGTGCTGTTGGCGATAAAGGTGCCGTTGGCCTGTTCCGTGCAGCCGCTATTGGCGGCCGCGGCGTTAAACGAGCCATGGTTGGGAGCCAAGAGGGGTTGCCCGGGAACGAGGCTGTAACGGAATGCTCCGTCCGTGGACGGAGCCGAAGGCGCATTGGTGTTCAAGACGGTGGGAGTGCCGCTCTGATAGCGCTGCACGCCTCCGACTTGCCAACCTCCCAGAATCTTGCTGGCAACGCCGTGATTCAGATACTTTTTGCCGGGTCCGGCAGGCAGTTCGTAGATGTAACTGAGAACCAGCATGTGGGGCGTGTCCTGAAAACTGGGGGCTTTCTGGGATTTGGGGTTGAACGGATCCTGGGCCGCGAACTCGTTAGACTGGAACCCCGAAAATACAGGTATGGCGCTGTCCGCGTTCGTCAGGGTCTTTGAGAAGGTGTAAGAGGCCAGGAGGTTCAGACCATTTCGGAAGCGGCGTTCGAGTTTTGCCTGGAAGGCGTTGTAGGTGGAGATTCCCAGATTTTCCAGACACGAGCACATGCTGTTGTTGCTGCCCCCGATGTCGAGATATTGGGGAAAGGGACGCAACAATTGCCCCACCGACGGCGTAGTGTTCACCGAGTTATAGAGCGGCACAAACCAGCTCGGCACAGTTACTCCCAAGCTATTCAGGGTGGCTTGGCCCGCAGGAGACGTGACAGAGTTCGTCAGGGCGTTACCGAGATTGTAGAATTTCGGGTTCAGGGCATTTACCTGGGCAATGTTGGTATGGAGATAGTCGCCCTTAACACCCACATAACCCAAGCTCAGGATCAGGTCTGGCGCCAGTTGCTTCTGAACCTCGAAACTCCAATTCTGCGTCCTGGCTGGGCGTCCATAACTGGGTGCGATGTATCCGACGTTCTGGCCATTCAGGCGGGAGGGGACGGTGCTATTCACCGGGGGCGCAAAAGTGGGGAACCCGGCAGAGAGTGCTTGAACTGGAGTAAAAGCATCCTGAGAGGTAAAGGTGGGCTGAACGACATTGCCGTTGCTGAATTGAATCGCGCCGGTCGGGAGGTCATCGTAGAAGAGTGCGGCATAGTAAATGGCGTACCCTCCTCGGACTACAAGATTGTGAATGTGACCGAACAATTCAGGCGGAGCATAGGCAAAACCGACTCGCGGACCAAAATCCTTAAAGTAGGTTTGGCCTTGATTCGACGCAGAACCGTAGACGAGTGCTCCACTCTCCCCAGGAGCTCCAGGATTGGGGACGTTCAAATTCAAGCTCGACTGGTCTCCGTGGTCTTCGTGGCGTGGCGTATCGACGTCATAACGAAGTCCGAGATTTAGTGTGAAATCGCGGCGCAGCTTGAAATCGTCTTGGACGTAAGCCGCATAGTAGTACGAGCTCAGCCGGGGATTGGCCAAGGTATCAGACAACTGTTCCTGGCTGGGCAGACCGAGAAGGAAGCTGGCAAACGGATCGCCGGTGGAGGGGTTATTGGGGGCGAAGGCGGTTTGAAAATTGCTAAATCCGTAGTTCGGAGAGGTGTCGCCCTGGGCAATGAAAGAATACTGGTAGGCTCTCCATTCGAACCCGAAATCGAAGGAATGGCGGCCCTTGATCCAGCGGAGATTCTCTGCAGTAACGAGACTGTTAGGCACGTGGCCGTTGAAGCTTTCCGTACTGAAGCCTTGGTAGCCAATTCCGAGGGGACTGCCGTTGAAACTGATTTGAGGAAATACCAAGCCATGGGCATTGCCGATTCCCAGTGCGGCCGGCCAATCGGTACCATTCACGCTGTCTGCCTTACTGAGATTGTGGAGGCGGTTGAAGCCGACAGTGAGGGTATTGAGCAAGTTCGGTGTAATCGTGTAGTCCCAGCCACCGCGGAGATAGTGAGTAAAATTGGAATTAAAGAAATTAGGGTTCAAAACCCCCGGCAACGTGTTACCTCCGGCTGGAGTCTCCTGGTCGCGGCTGCTGTAGGAGAAGAAGAATTTGTTCGTTATTCCCCAGTTCTCGTCGATACGAAAGCTCATGGTCGTATCGCGCTCTTGCTCGCTCGAGCGAAAAACAAAGTTGTTCTGCAGACCATTGTCGGTGCCCGGCAGGTTGGGAGTCACGGTCAGAAAACCGAGAATCTTTTTTGCGACGGAGTCAAAACTCGTGGTTGGGACAATGTTTCCGGGGAAGGCGGTGCGACACTGTACGCCACCGACAGTTTTTGTGGTCGAAGGATCAAAGATCTGCCCTGTCAGGATCTGCGATCCATCACAAGGGTTAATAACGGGTTGGCCGTTATTAGTCACGGGCGGTCCAAGAAGGGCGGAGAAGTTTCCGTTTTGAATTTCTGTCGTCGTGGGCAGGGTGGTTACACTGGCCGTACCCGGATTGTTGCGATACTGCTCCCACGAAAAGAAGAAAAAGGTCTTATGGCGACCGTCGTACAGCTTCGGAATGCGGACGGGACCGCCCAAACTGCCACCGAAGTTATTCTGATGATCCGCCGGCCGAGGAACGTTATTCTGATTGTTATTCCATGAATTGGCATCCAATGCCGTATTGCGGAACAAATCGAACGCGGTGCCGTGGTAGTCGTTTGTGCCGGATTTAGTGCCGAAACTTTCGATGCCTCCGGAAGTTCTGCCGTACTCAGCGCTATAAGTGGAAGTGAGCACCTTGAATTCACTCAGCGCTTCCACGGACGGGGCGGTTTGATCGAACGCGGAACCACTGTCGGAGCGCGTGGTGCTCACTCCATCCAACAAAACCTCAGTGCCGAAATTCTGCCCGCCACTTAATTTCGACTCAAAAATTCCAGAGGAAGTGCTGCCATTTTGGTTGGTGCCCGGTCCTTGGGTTCCTGGTGCGAGAAAGACAAAGGTTTCCGGGGAGCGGAGAAAGCTTTGGCCCGAACTGTTTATAGACAACGGCAATTCCAAAATTTCTCTGGATCCGACCACTGTGCCAATTTCAGAAGTGTCCGTCTCGATCGTCGGTAGGTCGGCAAGAACCGTGACCGATTCTTGGACGTCTCCGGGTTGCAAAGTGATGTCAAGCGAAGCCGTGGAATTGATCTGTACTTCCACTCCCGTCGCGGTGGAAACCTTAAAGCCCTTTGCGGTCACGGTGATGTTGTAGTGTCCCAAGACAAGGTTCGAAAAGCGGTAAGCGCCAGTGGACGTGGAAGTCGTATTGTAGACGGTTCCGGTTTCGACCCCCGTGGCGGTAATTGAGGCGCCTTCGACCGCACCACCAGACGAATCGAGAATCGAGCCAACAATCGCTCCACGATCGGATTGGCAAAGGGCCCAGCCCGCGGTCACAAGGACGAAAAGAGCGGCTACGAAAAATCGGTGCGGAGAGGTTACCGAGCGCATTTATTCGCCTCCTGCCCAATCGAAACTACAAAGGCTCCCGGGGTGTTAGGGAATTGTTTTAAGGAGATCGGCCGGAATGATGACCAACCCTCGACGGTCTAAGACAAATGTCCCCCCCACAAGCTTTTCCGAGGCACCCCAAACTGTTGCCGACATTTGGCAACAGCAAAGATATTGCTGTCAAGGATAAACTTTTTGAATACAGTTTAGACAAACGTTGGTCTTAGTGCTGGCCTCCGGGGATTCCGCGCGAGTTCGGCTGCCGCCGGCCCCTTGCGGGCGCCCGGCCTCGGAACTGGGTTAGGCCGTAATCCCCTGTTCAGGCAATGCTTATGCGGCCCGTGAGGGGCAGATTAAACGATCTCGCCAGAGATGGCCACGAGTCAACTTGGCTTCGCCGAGGAAAAAACAATCCCCAGCCGATAAGCCCTCAGCCTGAAAATTCTCGCGGACTACCTCGGCCTCTGCCCCGCCACGGGTTCCGCGGTACTCAATAATGTTCCCGGCCGCTCGATTTCTGTCGAGACAAGTGAGTGCTTGCGCGCCGCTGCCCGAAAATTCAACGACCGACCAAGCCTGCTGACACGCTCGCTCCGCAAACAGCGCATATCAGCGTGATTTTCTCTTCGACGGTCAGCATGCTCAGCAATGCTTCGACTCGCTTCTTCGCCTCCGGGGAGATTGATGCACGCTCCTTGCCATCGCCCACGCCACGGAAACAACCATTGCGAGAATTATCGGGCCGGTGCGCAACAGCAATCTGGAGCGTTCTCTCTTATTTCCTAGGACAACGGCATCTTACCGCCCGGACGGCATTCCCGCGCAATGTCCGAATTCCCCGGGCGCCACGTCGCGTTACAATTGCACGCTGAAATTGTCTGGACAAACGCGGCGGACAGAGCGATAAGAAAAGTGGCCATGCTCTTCTCACGCAGATTTTCGCGCAGAACCTTCCTCCAATCGACGTCGCTCGCAGTCGCAGGAGCTGCGACTCATCAAATGGGATTCCCATCTACTTTTGCCACCGCTCCCATACAGCAGCCGCTTAAAGAGTTCGACTACGGCGACGTCGCACTAACCAGCGATTTGCACGAGAAGCAACGGCGTGAAACTCACACCGTTCTGATGGAATTGAGCGAAGACAGTTTACTCAAGCCTTTTCGGCAGATGGCCGGACAGCCTGCTCCGGGCGAGGATCTGGGCGGCTGGTATCATTACGATCCGGACTACGACTCCAACACTGTGGATGTGGGCTTCGCTCCGGCCGCTACGTTTGGCCAATGGGTTTCCGCACTGGCTCGGAACTATGCGATCGACAATTCTCCGGCCACCCGAGATAAGGTGCTGAGGTTGAACCACTTGTACGCGCAGACCATTTCAGGCGATTTTTACGAGAAGAATCGCTTCCCGGCGTACTGCTACGACAAGCTGGTCTGCGGGCTCATCGATTCGCACCAGTACGTTCACGATCCAGAAGCCCACTCCATTCTGGAGCTCACTACGAATACCGCGCTGCCCCACCTGCCGGGAAAGGCCATCGAGCATGGGCGCCAATGGCGCGCGAATCCCGCCGAGGGATATACCTGGGACGAGTCCTATACGATTTCGGAAAACTTGTTTCTCGCATACCAACGCGGCGCGGGCGACCGCTATCGTTCGCTCGGAGCTCAGTATCTGGACGATGATTATTACGATCCGCTTGCTGAAAACCGCAACGTTCTCGCTGGCAGGCACGCCTACAGCTACGTGAATTCGTTATGTTCAGCAATGCAGGCGTATCTGACGCTGGGAAACGCGAAATACCTGCGTGCGGCCAACAATGCGTTCGAGATGCTGACGGCGCAGAGTTTTGCGACGGGTGGCTGGGGGCCAGACGAGCTGCTTCGCGCGCCGGATAGCGGAGAGCCTGCCAAGAGTTTGACGGGAAGTCATAGCAGTTTTGAAACCCCCTGCGGTTCCTATGCTCACTTTAAGTTGACGCGTTACTTGCTGCGCGTTACCCGCGAGTCGCGCTATGGCGACAGCATGGAACTCGTGATGTATAACACGATCTTGGGCGCAAAGCCGCTGCTGGCCGACGGCAGTACTTTTTATTATTCCGACTACAACTTCCAGGGACAAAAGATCTACAAGGATGCTCGCTGGCCCTGTTGCTCTGGGACGCTGCCGCAAGTCGCCGCCGACTATCGCATCAACACCTACTTTTCCGATCCCGATGGTCTGTACGTCAATTTGTACATCCCTTCGACCGTCCGATGGACGCAGGGAGGTTCACCGGTTTCCCTTACGCAGAAGGGCACCTATCCGTTTGACGGCGTGGTGAAGTTCGAGATCACGGTTTCAAAGACCACCGACTTTGCGATTCACTTGCGCATTCCAGCTTGGGCGGAGGGGGCATCAATTCTCGCCAATGGTAAGCCTGTGCCGGCACCCATCATTCCGGGCAAGTTTGTAACGGTACGCCGTCCGTGGAAAACCGGCGATCTCATCGAGTTGAATTTGCCGATGAGGTTGCGATTGGAAGCGATTGACGCACACCATCCGCAAACTGTCGCGTTGCTCTCTGGCCCGCTAGTCTTATTTGCGATCACAGACGTTGCGCCGGCCGTCACAGCGAGACAATTGCTAACAGCAAGGAAAACCGGGCGGGAGTCCTGGCAGGTGGAGACCGATCGCGGACCGATGGGCATGTTGCCATTCATCGCGATTGAGGACCAACATTATTCCACGTACTTAGTCGTCAAATAGTGTCGTCGGACCCCTATTAATTTTTGCGCTGGCTGATATGTCTACCCAGCAAAACAATATCTAATCCGCGCCAAATTGTTGGCAATTTGGAGGATCCAGTCCCATGGGAACGCATCCGGTCGCTCGCGAATTGATACGGTGGCAAGTTTCAACGCTTAACCGGCCAATGTCGGATCAAGACACAAAGAGAGGGATTGGAGTTATTCTTTCTTTCATCCTAATTTCGTGGGAGAGGGGAAGCCCTCTTCTGAACGCACATCCTCGCAAGATTCCGTTCCGGGAGAGAGCTTCCCATGCAGTACGATTCTCTTTATCCCACTTCGCGTGGATTCTTGCAACCCAGCTTTCGACTGGGCTGCTGACGGCAAGGAACAGATCCTCCGCCGTTGTCCGAAGTGTTTGTGCGATTCGATTATCGGGCACGGTCGACGACGCAAACAGGCGCATGATGAAAATCACGACTGGATCGAAATCCACCGCGGCACCTGTAGCCTCTGCCACCTGACCTTTACCTTCCTTCCCGTTTTCTCGCTCCCTTACACCCACTACAGCCTGATGGCGCGCAGTCAGGCGCTGCGGCAATATTTTCTAGAGCACCGGTCGTTGGAAAACGCCGCACCGTCTCTCAAAAATCCCGATCGCACGCCGGATCCTTCTACCCTCCGCCGCTGGTTCCGTAGCCTGGATTCCTCGCAGCCCGCCTTTTCCTTCTTGCGCCCCATGCTGCGAGCTATCGCCGACTGGCTGGCACGCGGAGAGCAGATCCAATGCGGCCTCTTGTGCTTATCCTGGCCAACCCTGTTTCCTTTTCTCCAGATCTTTTGGCCCCTGCGCCTCTGAGACGAATTATTTTTTCTCCCGCCCACCATCCTTGCCTGGGATTGCCTACCCTGCGCTCCGGACTCTGTGCCTGGGAGCAACGTGCGCACCATGGGCGAGGATTTGGAACGGCTCAAACAGCGCTTTCCGCTGCTGGAGTACCTGCAACGGCACCACTGGACCGGTCGTCCCGTGGGAACTGGTTCCGAGTTCGTCGGTCTTTGTCCGTTGCATGAAGAAACCCATCCTTCCTTCTACGTCAACCCCCACAAGAACCTGTTCTACTGTCATGGCTGTGGGCGCGGCGGTGACTTGATCCGTTTCCTCGAGTTGAGTCTGCATCTCTCCTTCCGCAGTAGCGTCGCCTGCCTGCGCGAGCAACTCGCTCCCGCGGCTCAACTCCTCGAGCACACCGCGGCCTTCTATCAACTCCAACTCTCCCGTCATCCCGAAGCCGTGCACTACTTGCTGCAGCGCGGACTCCGCGAGCCCGCCGTGATCGAAGAATTGGGCATCGGCTATGCCCCTGGCGGAAAACTGCGCGCCCATCTCAGCGACCTCGGCTATTCCCTGGAGCTGCTGTTGCAAACCGGCTTGATCGGCTCGCAAGGTGGTGATGCCTTCTGCCGTCGTGTGATCTTCCCCTGCCGTCAAAACCATCGCATCCTCAATCTCTATGGCCGCAGCATTGGGACTGCCTTTCCTCACAGGCTCCTGCCGCGCTCCAAAGGCGGATTGTTCGCCTGGGAATCGGTCCGCCACTGCTCCCACGTGATTCTCGTCGAAGGCCTGTTTGATCTTGCGATTCTCTGGCAGGAAGGCTTTCGCAATACCACCTGTGCGATCGGCACTCATCTGACGCCCCTGCAGTGGGATCAACTTCGCGATTCCCAGAATCGCAGAGTCGACATCGTCTTCGATCAGGACGACAACCAGGCTGGTCAACAGGCCGCTCTGGCGCTCGCTCAGCGTTTGCACCTCGCCGGTCTCACCGCGCGGATCGTTCGCCTGCCCGCCGGCCACGATCCCAACAGCTTCTTCCTCGCGGGAGCGAACCGCGCCGATTTCATCCGTTGTCTCGAGGAGGTTGAATCTCCATGACCTTTCGACTCATTCTGCGCAACTCTTCTCCGCCCAGTGTCTCCCCCTATCGACTGCTCGACGAGCAAGACCGCGAACTCGCCTGGGCCAATGCCTTTCTCGATGCCCAGAGAGTACGCCAACTCTCCCTGCGCTCCTTGCGTGCGTACGGCTATGACCTGCTGCACTTAGCCCGCTGGCTGCACCTCACGCGACACCCACTGGCAAAGATCAACCAATCGCTCCTGCTCGACTATGCCCGCTACCAACTCGATCAGCTTCCCAAGCCCACGCCTTCCACCATCAATCACCGTCTCGGGGTGCTGCACTGTCTCTATCGCTTCCATTACGGACGCGAGATTCCTGGCGGCAAGGCTCATTTCCATCGCAACTATACGACGCGATCGCCTCTCGGCTATGGCCGGCCGCATCGCCGTGTCACCACCGCTTTACGACTCCGGCAGCCGCGCTGCGTGGTGGTCCCTCTTTCCGCTGACCAGGTCGCCCGTTTCTGGAACACCTTCCGCACCTTTCGGGATCTCGCCATCGTGGCCCTGATGCTGCTCGATGGCCTGCGCTCCTGTGAAGTTCTTCAGCTCCAGCTCGAAGATCTTTCCATTTCGGAAGCACACCTTCGTGTCCTTGGCAAAGGCAATAAGAAGCGCGTCTTGCCTCTGCCGGTGGAAATCTTAGAGGTCCTCCAAAACTATCTCCGCTGCGAAAGACCTCTCACCAACTCGCCTTTCCTGTTTGTTTCCTGGAAGGGCCGTGGGCGCGGCCTGCCCATGAGCGCCGCGGGACTGCGCTCGCTGTTTCGTCATCACCGCCTCTCGAGCCAAGTTCCCCAAGCCAATCCCCATCGCTTTCGCCACACCTTTGGTTCCGACATGGTGCGCGCCGGCATGTCCTTGCCCGCCTTGATGCACTTAATGGGGCACACGCAAATTCACACCACCATGATCTACGTGCAACTTGCACCGCAAGACGTGTGGCACGAATATGCCCGTGCTGTCGCTCAGCGGGTTCGCTTGTTGTCTCCGGAGATTTCATGAGCCGCCGTGCCTGCAGCCTGGAGCAGATCTTTGACGCGCACCTTCGCGTCCTGGCCACTACTCTTCGCCCCAACACCGTGCGCAATTATCGACACGTAATCCAACGTTTCCTCCCCTATCTCCACGCGGCTTTTCCCAAAGTGCGCAAGCTCTCCCAGTTGCGCCGCGATCCTCATCTGTTGGGTTGGTTCCGCTCGCTGTGCGACCAAGATCGTCCCTTGTGCAATCACTCCCGCTTGAATCGTCTGATCTCGCTTCGCCGTTTGTTCGAGGACTTGGCCGACAACGGTCATCCTCTCCAACCCGACTTGATTCGCAGCGAGGATTTTCCTCCCCGCACGCGCTATCTGCCCAAGCCGCTTTCTCCAGAAGATGATCAACGCCTGGAACAACGACTCCGCCATACCGACGACCTCGAATCCAACGCCTTGCTGCTCATCCGTTTCACCGGAATCCGCATCGGCGAGTGTATCGATCTTCCCGTGGATTGTCTGCGGCAGGTCCATCAGGATCAATGGTCTCTTCATGTTCCCGTGGGCAAGCTCCATACCGAGCGCTGGGTGCCCGTCGATGAAGACACCCGGCGCATCCTCGATCGCCTTCTGGCCTTGCGCCCTTTGTTTCATCCCTCCCGGTCGGAAAAAACTCCAGGCTTCTTGCTCCCACGCCGCCGCCGAACCCATCTCCGTTGGCATCAGATTCTCAGCCACGTCTTAGCCGACGCTGCCCGCGACGCCAGCTGCACCACCTCGGTTACCCCGCACCGGCTTCGCCACACTTTTGCAACGACCATGCTGCGCCTCGGTGTCAGTCTGCCCGCTCTCATGCAATTGCTGGGGCACAAAGATATCCGCATGACCATGCGATATCTCGACGTCACGCAGCAAGACTTGCAACGCGAATTTCACTGTGCTCGGCAGAAAACCGCTTCTCTCCATCTCATTCCTAAACTTCCTCTTCCGCAAACCACCACGCCGCAGCTCGTCGACCTCGCCACCATTCGCAGCGCTGTCGCCAACGTTCGTCATCTCCTCCTGCTGTTTCGCCTACAACTGCAAGAGCCCAAGGCTCGCCGCAAACTCCTTCGACTCTCCCAACGCCTTCTCAATCTCAGCCGTGCGCTTGATCACTTCGCCCCAAAATGAGCGCACATTGGCCGGTTAATCCACGCAATGTAACACCGTTGGACCTCATGGCTCCGCTGTGTGTCGTCCTGGCTTTTCGCGTTGTTGCGGGCTGTGGATAGGCTGCCAAGCACCAAGGCCGCGCGATGCCCGGCTTCCCTTTATTTTTGACGTTTCTTGGTGTTCTCTTGCCATCAACAAAATGTCTTGACAAATTATTAGGTGTCGACTACTTCGGTATACCGTAGGACTGCTTGGGAGACGAGCAATGCGAAACAGATCTAAATGGAATGAGATCGGCACCAAATTAGGAGTGTCGCTTGCGATGCTCGCACTTGCGGCGGGCATAGCATTTGCACAGGGAGGTGAAGCAGATATCATCGGCACGGTCACAGACTCTTCTGGCGCGGTTATTCCCACTGCGCAGGTAACACTAACGAACGTCGAGACGGGTGTAACACGTACGGTCACGACGCAGGATGGTCAGTATATATTTTCGCCCGTCTCTCCCGGCACCTACAACATCTCCGTTAAGGCCACGAACTTTCAGACACAGAGCATCACCCATCTCCTGATAAACATCGGCGTGCACCTGACCCAAGACGTGGTAATGAAGGTCGGCAATTCGGAGCAGACCGTGGAAGTGAGTGGGGCAGTACCCGTGGTCGACACCTCATCCCAGAGTGTTGCGGGCATCGTCGACCAAGAACAGATTACCACCCTTCCCATTAACACACGGCAGTACCTCAACCTCGCATTGCTTGAGCCGGGGACGAGCCAAGACGCGACCCGCACGTTTTACAATAACGTGCAGGTCGGCGGAGGCGGATACTTTTACGCGAATGGATTTATGATTGATGGCGTGAGGAACACGTGGGCGGAGCAGGGCGAGCCCCGCCAGAACTTCCCGGAAGGAGCCGTTCAAGAGTTTAAAGTTTACGTAAACCAGTACCCGGCTGAATACGGCCTGTACATGGGCGGTTTGGTGGTAGTGGCAACCAAGAGCGGAACGAACAATTTTCACGGTGAAGTGTTTGAGTACTGGCGCAACGAGGCCCTGAATCGCGACAACCAGTTTCAGCAGGCCGCGGAAAAAGCTGAACATACGGGCAACCCGTTCAATCGGAATCAATACGGCGGTGATATTGGTGGACCGATCATCGCCGACCGAACTCACTTTTACGCTGCTTTCGAGCGGACGCAAACTGCCAGTTCCTACACAATTTTTACAAGCGAACCCCAGTTCTATGGCGCGAATCAGGGCACGTTCAACCAGCCACTCACCGACCAAATGCTGACTGGCCGAGTCGATCACCAAATCAACAACAATCAATCAATCTTTGCGCGGTACGCGCAGGAATGGAACAAACTCACCTTCCAGGGCTGCGGAGGAAGTTTCGAGCAGTTTTGTTATGACGGCTTGATTCCACGGCATTCGTTCGTCGCCGGCCACACGTGGACGCCCACCTTGACAAGCGTAAACGATTTCCGATTCCAGTATGCCTACTCCTCATACCAGCTGGGTCCTCCTGGTCACATCTGGAGTGATGTGAACACCATGGCCACGAATGCTGCTGCCACTGGCCAGTTGCAGATCGCTTACAGCTTCCCGAGCTTCAGTTACGGAGCCGGATATCAAGAGGACGGAGTGGAGAAGCGCTACGAAGGGAGTGACGTCTTTAGCCTCCAGAAGGGACCGCACTCGCTCCGGTTCGGTTTGGACATCAACTACATCCCGTTTATTGACGCCACGGCATTCAATGTGCGCGGTACCTTCACCTTTGGAACGGATCAACTTTTTAATCCAAATGATCCGAATACGATTACCGCTCTTACAAACCCGATTCTCTTCACGGCTTCCCTCCCCGCTGTCGTGAATAGTGTTCCCACATGGGAGCTCGGATTTTTCGCAATGGACGACTGGAAAATTCGCCCTGGGCTCACCCTGAACCTGGGGCTCCGCTACGACCGCGAGCTCGGCTCATTCAACGAGAATCTCAATCTCAAATCTTTCCCCGAACCCATCCCATTCATTGGAAATCCCAGCAATCGCGGCGACGCGAATAATTTTGGTCCGCGTTTTGGGATTGCCTGGGATCCGTTCCACAAGGGAAGAGACGTCTTCAGGGCGGGATTCGGACTTTACTACAACAATATCCAGACGCTTCTGAATTTCAATGAAATTCGCAATTTGTCGGAGTGCAACATCATTATTTCGAACCCCTCCTATCCGGATCCGTACAACGGAAAGAATCCGGCGAGTTTCTGCTCCGCGGCTCCCCCCAACGTCACAGTGCTCGCACCGAACTATCGGAACCCATACTCACAGCAGTATGGCATAGGGTATTCACATCAGTTTACAAACGATTTGGCCCTGCAAGTTGATGGTGTTTATCAGCACGCTTTTCGCGATTTCCGAAACGTGGATTTGAATTTCCCTGATCCCACTACAGGCATTCGGCCCTTGCCCGCCTGGGGTGCGATCCTGCAACAGCAATCCACCTCACAGGCCAAGTACAAAGCCTTATTCGTACGGGCGGACAAACGCTTCAGCCACCGCTACATGTTTACTGTATCCTATACACTTTCCTATGCGAGAGACGACAATCCTCAGAACAGCGTTACGGACTACTCCGACCCGAATCTGGATTGGGGTCCCAGCAATGTGGATCGGCGCAATTCGATTGTCGCGTCCGGGACCGTAAACCTGCCTTGGAGCTTGACGTTGGGTGCGATTTGGACGGCGAGGTCCTCTGTGCCGTTCAGCGCCCTTGCAGCAACGTTCAATGCCGACGGGACGCAGCAGTACGTGCCGGGGACGTCAAGAAACCAGGGTAATAGGGACCTCAACTTGACGGCTGTGAATGCCTATCGCGCCACCCAGGGACTGTCGCCCGTAACTGCGAGCCAGCTCAATTCAAACCCCTACGACAGTTTTGATGTCCATCTCTCGCGCTCATTCAAACTCGGGGCAGAGCGCCATCTTGAAGTGATCGCCCAGGTTTTCAATCTGTTTGGTCACGAAAACTTGGCCGGAGTGTCAGCCGGAACAAGCGGCTACGTCACGAACGCAGCATCTCCGGGTTTCGGGACACTCGGCAGCGCAGGTAATCTTCAGCAAGCAGAGCTCGCTGCTCGGTTTGTATTCTGAAAATTCTTCTCACACTGCGCCGCGCGAGGCGGAAATCGGAACCCACTGGCCGCCACCCCTCGAGGCCGATGCCCGTTTCGCGTAAGCGCTTAGTCAGAGGCTTCCTATTTTGCGTAGCAAAGAGAAGCAAGCATCTCATCGCTGGCAAGGGCGTTGGTCCAGTGGCAAGTTTTTGTGTCATACATCTTTGTCCATTCGGGAGTGTTCAATGCGACGCTTAGCTGTCGTGTCCTTTTTTGTTGTCGGGTCAATCTGCTCCTACATGAGTGAAAGGCGAGGCATTTCCGCTGACGGATCCTCAAGCACCGATAACCATCTTAGTAACGCATTTGCGGCTGGGTGGATGATTACAGATACGAATAGCGATGGGGTCGCTGACGCGATCAACGGCAAGATTGTTGTACCCGTTAATCCCAATTCTTCCGAGAACGCGGCCGCCGCAAACTGGGCCACGCGACTAGCATTCGGCTCGAGTGGGCTCAGTCTCCCCATTGTCATCACCGCCTCCGAAGCTCGAGGAGACGGCCCAAGAGTCTGGATTGGTAAGTCGGCGATTCCCGCCGACGCAATGCAAAAGCTCGCCCCCATGGCATTAGCGCTCGAGAGGGGCGAGGGTGCTGTTCTTGTTGTGGGAAAGGATTTGGCAATTGTTGGGAGTGACGATGCCGGCCTGATCGCTGCCGCGATTTCTTTTTCTGCGCGTTCGCCCTACCAATGGGAGGTTCCAGGCGATCAATTTTCCGCTATCGCGGAAGCAGTTACGACTTCGGCGCACGACGTCAAGGTTGAGCTGGTTGGCGTTTCGTATCAGGAAGGCAAGCAGGGCATTCGGCGCGCATTTCTCCGAGCAGCGGGCGAGGTTAACAAGGCTGCTTTGAGTGAGGCGCTCACTTCTCCCCATCTATCCTCTGTGCACGAACTGATCCTCTTGGGTGGGGCGGCTCCCGTGTTTGCGGAGAGCACAAAGCCGATGACCGATGTACCTGCGACTCCTACTCCTCCGGAAGAGTCTGCCAAGAGTAAATCTGCAGCGGACGAAACGGAAGCTGAAGAGGTTCTCCAACTTGATCTAGCCACACTGTACACCGTCAAGGGCCTATTCAAGGGCTCTCCCAAGGTTCCATTCCCCGCGGCATTCAAGGGACATCTCTACGTGCCCGCGGGTGCAGCTGGCACAGCCCTGGCCAATCTCTCTGCGCGCATTGGACTGGAAGGCACAGGCATCACTTTGCCCCTGGCGTCTCCCATAGAAGGTGTGAAACCTGAAAAAGTGAAGACGCCGGTCGTGCTTGCATCAAGCTCGCCGCTGGCGGAAGGAGTAGTGAAGAAGCTGCAAGAGGAAGAATCGGCCTCCGGTCGGGTGTCGCGGGTCATGGGTCCCGGCGAGGGCGAACTCCGTATCGTGGACAATGCATTCAAGAAGAACGGCGCAGTTCTGGTCCGAGGCGATGAGGCCGGAGCAGTGGCCGCGTCGAATCTTCTCTCTGGAAGCTTTCCGAACCTATGGGAGCCCGGCAAGCAATTTCTCTCTCTCGAAAATATTCGATATGAACTCCATGGCTTCTTTTCGTTGCACTCGGCCGTAGGGCAAGCGGCGGTAGCGCTCTATCATCTCGATAAATGGTGCAAGGAAATCGATTCAGAATCGAAGGGTAGCCCGAGCATCACTGATGTGAAAGCCGAATTATATGTGGACCTGGCAGATCCGGGCCTCAACGAATTTGCACGCAAGGTCGTCGAGCAAGATCTGCATACTTCCCACGTCCAGATCAGTACCGGCAGCCTCCATGCGGGCACGCAGTGTTGCGAAGCGTATCCTGATTTGCACTATCAGAGTCCAACTCACCCCTTCCATCAGGGCGCACCCACTTTTAGCGAGGATCTCGTGATTCCTTGGGAGGGACGACGGCTTTTGGAGGCCATTAGTGGCGTTGCTTCAAAAATCAAACACGGCCAGCCGGTCACGATTGTCGCGCGGGTGAGCGAGGGTCCTCAGGAGCGCCAGCAGTTAGCAGATCAAATTGGGGACATACTCACTCACGCCGGTGCTACGCGCGCCCAGCTACATGTGGAAGTTCTTTCTGCCTATAAACAGGGATACAGCTGGCTAATGGACGAAATCGTGCCGGAATTGGCCGGGAAAGCGGTCGGCGGCATCCGGATAGATTTCGCGAGAAACGTTGATGCTTCGGAGGTTCGTGGGATGAGCACGCCGGCGCGCTGGGTACAGGAGCTCTACCCAGTGGATGAAATGCTGGCGCAAAAAGTGAATATTCCCCTGGCTAACATTACCTTCGAACAATTCACACCTTCACCGACTGACCCAACCTATCGCGTGCACGTCACGGATACGAGTGGCCATGAGATTCTGACCCGCAGTTTCCGCGTAACCACGGCGATGCAGCCATACAACAAAGTCATGCCTGAATACGAAGAGGTCCAGGTGGACACGGGCTGGGTCCATTTGGAGAGCGGCTCAAACGTTCTTCTCGATCAAAGAATCAAGACCGATATTGAGGAGTTCTGGGATCACTATCAGAACGTGACGATCCCGAAGGTCTACCAATTCATAATGAAGCAAGTTCAGGGCGAGATTCGTCCAGAGTACCAGCCCCTCTTCGACACACTTCGCATTGACATCCACCTGAGTGAGCCCGATTACAACATCGGCCTCGATAAAGAACGCATCTCTGCGCTCGAAGCCATTCAAGAGGACGTCTTCTATTCAACCGGCAACTTCGTTGACATGATGGGACATTTGAAAGCCGGCCATGGCATTGACTATCCGGGGCGTATCCTGCCGATCGTGCATGCGTCTGAGGATGGAAAGGACGGCCGCGTACGCATCGATTTTTATGGAAAGCCCGCCGCAAACCCACTGATACGCCTCAGTTGGAAAGATGCTCAGGGGAAACAACACGAACGCGAGCGCAACCTCCCGGCTCTGCAAGGTTTATTCCAGCCGCGCCTGATTGCAGCAGATATCAAAAATGGAGCTCCCGGAGTGGAAAGCCTCACTTGGTCGCTCCCTGCTGATTTTCTGCATGATGAATATGAAGAGTGGACCAATGTAGAGCTTCGAGATCGCGTTGAACATAGCGTCTTTTCAGCGCAGCAAGCCGAGGGACAGCTGCGCTGGTTGGAGCAAATGCATACGGCCGGCCTGTATCGAGACGACCTCGCCTATCCTCATGTCGAGAGCATGTCCATGCGCTTTGAGCTGCCGCATCCTCGCGATGCCAATGTGGAAACGCCCGCCCCCCGGCGTCTACACGAGTTGGGCGGTATCTCCACCGGCGACTCCGCGGCCAATGATCTCGCAATACGCTGGAAAGCTTACGGGAACGCCCATCGTGCAGTGGGATGAACCGATCACTCCGGATGAAAACGCTGCCATCCTCGCGCGATTGGCGACCTATCCAGGTGTGAATGTATATTGGATGGGCAGAAGTTATCTCGGCCAAGACATTTGGGCGGCTGATGTGGGGCTTCCTTCGCCTTCCCTGCTGCGATCCTGGGCCAAAGAGACGATCTTGAAAGCCTCAGTCATCTACTCCGGGCGTCAGCATGCCAATGAAGTTTCCAGCACAAGCCATATTGATAAGTTGGGCGAACTGCTTGTTACCGACCCTAAGATTAGAGCATTGCTCAATCAAGTCAACGTGGTTCTTCATCCGATTGACAACAGCGACGGTGCCCAACTCTCCGTAGAACTCGCAAAAATCACGCCTGATAACCTTCTCCATCCAGGCTATCATGGCGCGCTTGCGGCCGATGTTTCAGATGGTCAAAAACAAGCCGATCCAATTTATCCGGAATCCCGCACGCGCCCGCTGCTGATTAAATCTTGGTTGCCAGACGCATTCCTGAATCCACATGGCTATCCCTCGCACGAATGGGTGCAGCCTTTTTCTGACTACACGGGGTGGGTGATGAGCCGCCAGGCAGGGACCGGAAGAGAATGGTGGCTTCCGCGCGGATGGTTTACAAGTTTGGAGTACCTCCGCGACCCCGACCATCCATATGGACGGCAGATCGCTTACGCCCTGCGCGACCGAATTGTGGAGGCCGAACGGAATGTGCCGGGGTTGCTCTCCCTTGAGGATCGTATGAATGCCCGTTACGAACGTTTTGGACAGCGCTGGGATCCCCGTTACATGGCGCAACCCATCGTTTCGGGCATTCGGATCTACATGGCCCTCAGTGGATCTAACGCTGACTCTGACGAGACCGTTGCCCATGGCATCTCGCCGGACATAACGTGGGATGGTGGCTACACGGAAGCTCCTGACGAAACCGCTCATGGCGATTACATGAAGCTAGTAGCCTCCGCTGGTCTCGCTTTCGACATGGTGCACCTCAAATACCTGGCTCAGGGAAAACTGCGGATCGTGCGGACGCAAAAATCGGGTCCTGATGGTGTCGAATGGAAAGTGGAACGCAAGCGGCCGATCCTGCCCTATTCGGAGCCCGCCGTTCCAGTGCCGGATCAGAAGTGAGATCGTAGCGCCTGTTTGCATGCAACAAGGTCGGTAGACTCCCTTTCGCTGTGTACATCCAGCCAGGCGGCGGGATTAAGGTCGTCAAGTGGAGTGCCGGAAACCTTGTCGTGGATGTTATTCTCAACAGGGGGAAAACGTGATGGTCTGCTGGGTTCATCGTGAATCGCTCCCGGCAACGATCGCGCAATCTGCAGTCGTCCCAGCGTTGCCGTATCCTGCTATCAAGCCCCTCCATACTGAGAATCAACGCAAACTGGTTTCATCCCGCCAACACTCCGACACGCCCATCGCCAAACACCATGAGAATCTTCCTAAAGTCGGTCGCCATGCGCAGCTGTGCATAGATGTAGCGATATACCTCTAAGCATGAAATCCCTCCGGCGCTTATCACAACCAGCCATCGATCACCCGCAAGCCTCGGCGCCCGCCTGCCAGCCTCGGCGCTGATGAGCTCAAACAATTCATGTGTCATGTTCAAAAGTAGAAGTGGGTCTGAATCGGAATTGTGCACGAACCCAATCATTTTTGGCGCTCGCTCAGATTCGTCTCTCAAAAGTCGAATCTGGACACGATTCCCGTGAATCGTGTCTTTCTGATCTCGACCCGGCGCTCCCCGCCCGAGAAGAGTTTGTATCTTGTCTTCCAGCGAGGCAGCGGTTTTCGATGGCAAACGGATGGGAGCAGTGATGGTCAGCAACACTGTCATGCCGTCCGGCACGGATTCGCCAAGGGCGGCTTGCAGACGTCCAATGAGCCTGGTCGCAACCTTATCGAACCTCAAACGGGGCTTGGCGGCGTTACCTTGGCCAGTGCCCCGCCGTTTCAGGGTTATGATGTCAACAGCAACCCGTTTCCGAGCGACCATGATATAGGCGTCGGGGAAATCACTACCCTCTTTCCGCGTCGCCAAGTACCGTCTGACGACGGCTTCGATGGCGGTTCGCTCCTGCTTCTTCAAATCCCTCATGCGTCCCTACCTCTGAGGTCGACCCCATTGTTTGGGCAAATTCTCGCGGTTTCTCAGATGGTGCGGCGGGAGTCCAGGAGGCGGCCGAAGGCCGCCATCCACTCCAGGCTCGCGCAGCTAGCTGTTCCTTCTTTCATCACCAATAATCAACATCTTGTCACCATTTCGCACGATTGGTATTACCATTATATTACGGGAAATCGCCTAGCCCATCTCTTGCTCCCCACAAGCGAATTCCCGGCCCCAGCGCGGCCGACTCTGGAAGGCAGGTTCACGATTGCGGGCGAGTTCTCTAATGACCCAATTGCAAAAAACGCTTTTAAAAGTAAGCGCACTCTTAGCGATTCAATCTGTCGTACTCTTCCATTTTGGGAGCAGTCCTACGGGTCGATTGCTCTCCGGCTCGGTTCAGGTAGTCGTTTTGATCTTATGTACCACGGCTTCCTTCAGAGCGTCGCGACGATCCCATGCTCTGGGGCGAACATTCTGGCAACTGGCAGTATCTTCCTTTACCTTAATACTTGTTGCCGAGGTCATTCAAACTCTAAACGAGGTCGTAGGTCTTCCGCCCTTATGGGAGTGGCTTGCCAGCACCCTGTTTGTGTTCTGGTATGTGCCCATGGGCATGGCGCTGTTCCTGGATTCGGATTTCGAGCCAAGACGGTTCGACCGACTTAACGTCTTCGATTTTATTCAGGCATTTGTGTTTTGGGCGGCGGTGTTTCTCTATTTTTCCTCTACTCCTTCACAGTCTCAATCAGCCCAGGAACTCGCCTGGGCCTTGTGGCGGCGCTTACTCATCTATGACGGAGTTTTGTCGGGCGCCTTTCTATTGCGCGCGTTCTTGGCGGACTCCAGCGCTATTTTTGCATTGTTCGGAAGAATGAGCGCCTATTTTTGTTTGGCCGGCCTCATGGATGCCTATTACAACTATCCGGGCAGGAACCTCCATTCCGGAAGTTGGTTCGATGTCGCTTGGTGTCTCCTTAATGTGGTACCCCTGCTGATTGCAACCACGTGGAGCCAGCTTGACAAATCTGACGGCGCATCCGGGAGATTCGTGGCTCACAAGCGAAGGGCGTCGAAGCAGTTATTCGCATTGTTATGCCCGCTTCTCGTGCTTGGGATGTCCCTACTCATTATCAGACAGCGAGTCCTCTTAGCTGCGACGATCATAACAGTCTCTTTCCTTTGCTCCATTGGAAGGATGCTGGTGATCCAAAGCAGACAGGACCGGACAGAACTGGAGCTGTTACAGGCCAAGGAAGTAGCTGAGGCCTCTAGCCGCGCCAAGAGCGAGTTTCTCGCCAACATGAGCCATGAAATTCGCACACCGATGAACGGCATTCTCGGTATGACGGACCTAGTTTTGGATACTGAACTGACTGTCGAACAGCGCGATAGCCTCGGCCTCGTCAAATTCTCAGCCGAGTCACTCCTCACCGTGATTAACGATATTTTGGATTTCTCCAAAATTGAAGCCGGCAAACTGGATGTCGAATCAATACCTTTTGGCTTGCGAGAGAGTCTCGGCGAAACGATGCGGTCACTGGGCTATCGCGCGCATCAAAAAGGACTGGAGCTAATTTATGACGTGCGACCGGAAGTTCCAGAGGCTCTCCTCGGCGATCCCGGGAGGATTCGACAGATTCTGATAAATTTGATAGGGAACGCGATCAAGTTCACCGAACATGGCGAAGTTCTTGTCACCGTAGTTGAAGAATCTGACGAAGCCACCATCACCTGCCTGCATCTCGCTGTGAAAGACACTGGTGTAGGGGTCCCGACTGACAAACAAAAAATAATCTTTGAAGCATTCTCCCAGGCCGATGGCTCAATGGCCCGAAAATACGGCGGAACGGGGTTGGGCCTGGCGATCTGCACAAGGCTTGTGACGATGATGGGAGGGAAGATATGGGTGGAGAGCCAGCTCAACAAAGGCAGTACGTTTCATTTCACGCTTCGGCTGGCTGTGCAGGACAGGCCCGCCGCTGGCTCGGTTCCTCTTCAACCAGAACAGTTACGTGCCATGCATGTTTTAATCGTGGACGACAACTTCACGAACCGAACAGTCCTGAGCGAGATGCTGACTCGTTGGGGCATGAAGCCGACAGCAGTCGAGGGTGGACGGGCCGCGCTGCAGGCGCTGGAAGTCGCGAAAAACTCAGGTCGTCCCTTTCCTCTTGTCTTATTGGATGGACAGATGCCGGAGATGGATGGCTTTACTCTAGCTGAAAGGATAACGAGAGATCCAGAGCTAGTCGGTGCCACCATTATGATGCTCACCTCTGCGGGACACCTTGGCGACGCTGCCCGTTGCCGGGAACTCGGAATTTCCGCCTATCTCTCGAAACCGATACGTCAGGGAGAGCTTCTGCAGGCGATATGCGATGTTTTGAATCTGTCAACGCAGAAGAAAGCTCCACTGGTGACGCGTCATACGTTACGAGAGTCCAGGAACCGTTCGCGAGTCCTCTTGGCGGAAGACAACGCCGTCAATCGGATTCTCGCAGTTCGCCTTCTTGAGAAGCGAGGGTACATCGTTTCACCAACTTGCAACGGTCGAGAAGCACTCGCTGCGCTCGAAAAGGAGGACTTTGATATCGTGCTGATGGACGTCCAAATGCCGGAGATGGACGGATTCGGTGCCACGGCTGCAATTCGGGAGATGGAACAGCTTACGGGCACGCACATCCCTATCGTAGCCATGACTGCACATGCCCTCAAGGGTGACAAGGAGAGCTGCCTAGCAGCTGGGATGGACGCGTACATTTCCAAACCTATTCGGACCATTGAGCTGTTCGCAACGATTGAGAGGCTACTCGGAAAGAGCAATGAGGCAGGGGCGTCCGATGATGGCGAGACTCAAGAAAAATTGAAACATGGGGAGGAAGGGTTGGTTCAGCCGACGCGCAAATCAAAGTTCTAGGTCCTCGGAGACTCATTTCAGCAGGACAAGGGCAGTAACGGTGGCGCATCACAACAGGGCAGCTTTTCCTCAATGGTTGGGGAGATGGTTCTTACCCAATGATTCTGCGACAGACCGGAATTTCGGCGAAGGACAAGTGTTGCAAGAGTTGGCTGCAAAATGAGGCAACGCGGGTCTGCTGGTACGGATGAAAAACGCAGCGCGCGCTTCAAGATGAGAATTGCTTCACCCCGTTGCGATCAGTGGAGCGGGTATACAATGCGCGCCTAAGTTTGGAACGTAAAAAGGAAATTCCGAGTAGAATACCTCACGGATTGCATTGCTCCCGGTGTGTCGGAACACATGTGCAAAATGCTCGATTTCAGCGTCGCCTTCTTGGCACTCTCCGTGGCAGGCTGCGCTGCACCGACCACCGGTACCAATCCGCAAACTTCCACCTGCAGCTCCCTGTCGCTCGGCCAAGGGGCTAGTCTCGGCGGTTTTGTTCCCTTCCCTTCGGACAACCTTTGGAATCAGGACATTTCGTCTGCACCGGTCGACGCAAATTCCTCTGCGATCATTGGCTTCGTCGGGACAGGCGTTGGCATGCACGCGGACTTCGGAGCCGGACAATTCCAGGGCTCGACGATCGGCATTCCCTACCTCGTTGTCGGTGGACAGCAGGCGCCCGTCACTATCACCTTCACGGCCTTTGGAAGCGAAAGCGATCCCGGGCCGATGCCGGTTCCTGTTACAGCGCCCATCGAGGGCTTCCCGAATCCCGGCACCGGTGATCGCCACGTTCTTGTTCTCGACATGAGGATAGGCGAGGTCGTCTCGACAATTCGAATTGTTTTCTCTACGAGTTTTTTGGCTCTTACGTTTCTGGAAATTCCTGGAATGTGGGCTCCGCAGCGGTCTGGGATCTCCTTTCGAACGAGCAGCGGCCTTACACCTGGACCAGCGCGGACGCTGCCGGCCTGCCGATTTTTCCGGGCCTCGTCCGCTACGATGAAGTGGCAACCGGCCAAGTCCGTCACGCGTTTCGCTTTACTCTGCTACAAAGCCGTGCAGCATTTATCCCCCCCGCATCGCATTGGGCGGCGAATTCCAGCAACGCCTCGGCAGCTCCGATGGGCATGCGGATGCGTCTGAAAGCCGACTTTGACGTCTCGGCCTATTCGGCAACGAACCAGGCCATCCTGAATGCCCTAAAGAAATACGGCCTGATCATGGCCGACAACGGTTCGAACATGTACCTCAGCGGCACCCCGGATGACCGTTGGGACAACAACGATCTCCTTACCCTCGGTCAGGTGAAAACTTCCGACTTCGAAGTGCTCCAGATGACGCCGCTGTACACGCAAAACAATCTCCCCAATGGAGCAGCGCCGCTAATCACTTCCTTCACGGCAAGTTCGAGTTCCATTTCGGCCGGCACCCAGGTCACCTTGTCCTGGGAAGTAAGCGGCGCTTCTTATGTAATTGTTTCTCCGGATGTCGGCACCGTCCGGGCCACCAGCGTTTCCGTGGCCCCCGCGCAATCCGACACATACACCCTCTACGCCACCAACGCTTTCGGCCGCACCACGGCGACCGTCTCCATCACCGTCCACTAGGCAAGCGCAGGCCAGCGGCTTGTCCGTTCAAAAGCATCAGGAATCTTTGTGGTGAAATCCTGCAGATCCCCATCAATACGCATTTCGTAGAGCGACCGCAATTTTTCGCGCTCAGCCGGCAAATTCCGACGACGTCGTAGGGTCCTATCGTTGGAGTTTCGGAGACGGTGTCACTCTGGAGGGTCCGGAAGTTTTTGATGCCTATACCAGACCCGGCGCGTATCTGGTGACTATAACCACAATCGGCCTGGGAGGTCTCTCGACAGAAGACAGTTTCCGCCTGCCGGTATCCGGATCGGTGTCGACAAGATTTGTTCCAACGGAGAAACAACGTTATCGGCCAATCAAATAAACCTTGGCCGAGTGTTCTTGCACTCAGGAGTGCTACGAGCGCCATTCAGCACTCGCTTTGCTTGTGGTGCCGCGCGCTGTCAGCGCCGCAAGGCTAGGCACCTGGAGGATGATCGAGAATTGTTTCCGCCTTTCGATCCCAATAAACCTTCTTCCCCGTCCAATAGGCGTGCGCGGCCATCATACAGGCCACGGAGTGCGAAAATCCGTTGTGCACGGTGGCGTTCGGCTGCTTGCGGCTGCGCAAGCAATCGAGCCAGTTGATCATGTGCGAGGGATCCTCATCCCCTATCTCCATTGGCGGAAGCGTCTTGTCGCCGGGCAGCAGGATGTCCTTAATGGCGCGCTGGCTGTCAACACTGGCGTCTTGTTCGTGATTTCCCTTCTCCTCCACCATCTGCCAGCGCGGACTGCCTTCGCCGCCGCGATTGATCATGGTGGCCTTCTTTCCCATGATTCGCGTAAATCCAGGCGCGTCATTGCCGAAGCTCGTCGCGTAGCTCACCAGGAAACCCTTCGGATAGGTGAATAGCGCATGGAAGGTGTCGGGATTCTCCCTGCCGTCATGCCAGGCAAAAATGCCGCCATTCGCCACGACCGACTCCGGAAAGCTCTCGTCCATGAAGTAGTGGCAGAGGTCGATGCCATGACTCATCCACTGGTCAGAGATGCCGCTGGAGAACTCCTTGTAGAGACGAAATTCGAAGTAAAGCTGTGGATCGAACGGTCGGTACGGCTTGTTCACCAACCATGCGCGCCAGTCCGTGTCCGGTTCGTGGATCATCTTCACTTCGGGACGCCCGCGCCAGCGAGGCCCGTGATAGTTCCACTCAATCTCGTATTTGGTGACTTCGCCGAGAACACCGGAGCGGATCAAGTCGCGCACCACAATTTGATACGGTTCGCTTCGATGCTGAGTGCCAATCTGAACGATGAGATTCCGGGCAAGGACCTCATCGCGCGCCGCCTTCACCTCTTCGACTACATTGCCCATAGGCTTTTCGCAATAGGCGTCCTTGCCGGCCTCGGCCGTTATCTTCAGAAGGGGTGAATGCGAGTGCTCGGGCGTGGAAATCATCACCGCGTCCACATCCTTCAGAGCCAGCAACTCGTGCGGATGCCGCAGCGTCCTGGGCGCCTTTCCGTAATATTTGTGGTTGGCGGCAGCTGCTCTTTCAAGGTTGTGACTCCACAAGTCGCAGACCGCCGTCACCTCCGCGTTTTTTGTATCTTTGAGTAACGCCACTATGCCATCTAGCTCGCCAC
>Ga0207065_1029_pt1 | contig 33186 bp, 31 predicted proteins | sample Alteio_BWMinCont_27_FD_153492 | JGI IMG/M metagenome (GOLD analysis project Ga0207065, IMG submission 153492) | Enriched cells from forest soil in Barre Woods Harvard Forest LTER site, Petersham, Massachusetts, United States -... | ecosystem: Environmental > Terrestrial > Soil > Temperate forest >...
CGATGAACAACTAATACTTTAGGCGGAAGTTGATAATTCTTAACGAGATCTGAAAGATATTTAATTGTAAAATTGATATCATCTGCGTCCATGGTCCCGATGACTGTCCCTGGTTTTTTCCCTGTTTTCATAGAAAACTCAGGGTCTATTCCCAGGTGTACCTGAGGCATTTTCAGGTAAGTTTCCAGCAAAGGGACTTCCTCCATAACTGTGCTTTGTCCTACCTGGATATCGAGAAATACCAGGGCATTGATCCTTGCAGCCATTCGGATTACAGAATCAATTTGTTTATAAGGCATACGGAGCCTGTATTTATTCCCTTTACCCGGATAACCCTGAGCGGTAACTGCGATATAATGCAGGGCAGGTCTAACAGGAATAGTTGAATCGGCAGCCTGCCATTTCTTTATTTCACCCTTTAGCTTAGCAAACATTGTATCCGTGGGGTATTCTCCCAGGACACCCATTTTTTTTGAGTAAAAGTTACCATAAAAAGCGACTACCCTGTTAAAGGGGAAAATGGCTCCTGGTAATGGGTATGCAAGTTTAACTGGCCATCTTCCGGAGCTGTCCCCATTGTTTAATGCTTGCAGCAAATGATCGTATTTAACCGTATCCAATACGGTGGGTCTTGAATTAAGCTGCAGTGAATCCTTAATACCTATAGTATCTTTCGCGTTTTTGATCAATTCGCTTTTATTTCGTCTAAAAGGATTTCCGGTACCCAAAGCCTCGAAAAAATAAAGAATGGCTATCAGGGCGACAATGACGCCTGCGATTTTAAGGTATTGATTTTTAAAAATATGGTGTCTTCCATCTGTTTTGGGAGAAATTTGCATAGAGATGTTGGTTATAGAACGGATTATCATCATTCGCATGAAGAAAACGTGTTATAGGGGGCTTTATTTTAATGGGATTCTGTTAAAAACTGATTTTTTTGTACCAGTTTATTAAACCATTAGTAGAAGCATCGTGGCTTTTTGTTTCCTCGCTGCTTTTCAGCTCGGGAAGTATTTTACCAGCCAGCTCCTTACCTAATTCGACACCCCATTGATCAAAACTGTAAATATTCCATATTATTCCCTGTACAAAAATTTTATGCTCATAAAGAGCTATGAGCTGTCCCAAAGAAAATGGAGTAATTAATTTTATTAGGAAAGAGTTTGTAGGCCTGTTTCCACTGAAAAATTTAAATGGTATCAGTTCTGGTTTCACGTGAGCTGCAAGCAGCTCATCCGGTGTGCGGCCATTCATCAGGGCCTCAGTCTGAGCAAAAAAGTTCGATAATAATTTGGAATGATGATCCCCTAAAGGATTATGACTGAAGACGGGTGCAATGAAATCACAAGGTATCAAAACGGTTCCCTGATGAATCAGCTGGTAAAAGGCGTGTTGTCCGTTTGTACCAGGTTCGCCCCAAACTACCGGACCAGTAGAATAAGTAACAGGGATTCCATTCCGGTCGACAGATTTTCCATTGCTTTCCATATTTCCCTGCTGAAAATATGCTGCAAACCTATGCATATACTGGTCGTAAGGCAAAATGGCCTCTGTTTGAGAACCAAAGAAATTACGATACCATATTCCCAAAAGGGCCATAATCACCGGAATATTTCTTTCAAATGGAGTATTTTTAAAATGTTTGTCAGAAGAATGGGCGCCCTGCAGCATTTCTTCAAAAGCCGGATAACCAATAGTCAGTGCGATGGAAAGTCCAATAGTGCTCCATAGAGAATACCTGCCTCCCACCCAATCCCAGAAAACAAACATATTGGAACGGTCGATTCCAAATTTAACTACTTCTGTTTCGTTAGTTGATAAGGCTACAAAATGTTTTGCAATATGAGCGGGATCTATTGCGGATTTCAAAAACCATTCCCTGGCAGAATGAGCATTGGTCATAGTTTCCTGTGTAGTAAATGTCTTGGATGCAATAAGAAAAAGAGTTTCTTCCGGATTAATTTTTTTTAAAATCTCCACAATCTGGGTGGCATCAACATTAGAAATAAAATATGCCTGCATTCCTTCAATCCAGTAATATTTTAAAGCTTCAGTAACCATGACTGGTCCGAGGTCGCTGCCTCCTATTCCAATATTGACAATATTCCGGATTGGCGTACCGCTGAAACCACGCCACTCGCCTGAGTGAATTTTCTGACAAAATGATTTCATATGTTCTAATTCCTTCATCACATCGGGCATAACATCTTTCCCTTCAGAGTAAATCGGCTCTCCCGAAAAATTTCGCAATGCAGTATGCAGAACAGATCTTTTCTCCGTTTGATTGATTATTTCCCCCGAGAACATCGCCTGCATGGCGTCCCAGACTTTGCATTCTGCAGCCAGATCCAATAAATGTGAAAAGATTTCGGGATTCACCAGATTTTTAGAATAGTCAAAAAGGATGTCTCCAAATATGATTGAATAACGGTTAAATCTTTCCCGGTCTTCATTGAAAAGGTTTTTCATCTGGATACTTTTCATAACCTGTTGGTCTGCCTGCAGTTTTTTCCAGGCCAATGTTTCTACCGGGGAAATATTAGGGAACATAATAAGAGATCTCTTTATTTATTTGGCCACAAAATTACGATATGAATCTTGTTATTGTGAAAGGATTTGAAATCCAGTCATTTAATTTGCGCAAGAGTTTTCAAAAAAACTGACAACATTTCTTCAGAAATGTCCAGGTGGGTAACTATTCGAAGGCGTTTATTGGAAATTGAGAGCAGTAAAATATCTTTTCCCTTCAAACGGGAAATAAAATATGCAGGATCTTCTCCATCATTTAACTCAAAAATAACCAGGTTTGTTTCGACTGGAAGGACCATTTTGACCAGGGGATGCTTTTGCAATGCTTCCCCAATTAGTTTTGCATGTTTATGGTCAGTCTTAAGCCTTTCAACATTTTGGTCCAATGCATATAAAGCAGTTGCCGCTAAAAATCCAGCCTGACGCATTCCGCCTCCAAATTTCTTGCGAACCCTTCTGGCTTGTAGAATAAATTTCTCCCTACCCAGGAGTATGCTGCCTGCTGGGCATCCGAGACCTTTATTAAAACAAACGGAAATACTATGAAAGACTGCTCCATAATCTTCTGGTTTTTCTTTTTTTGCTATAAGTGCATTAAATAATCGGGCTCCATCCAGGTGCAGAATGAGCTGGTGCTTATCGCATACCTGCCTGATTTGTTTTATCTCATCCATATCATAACAACTACCACCCCCGCGATTCGATGTATTTTCCAGACATACTATTGATGTTCTGGCTTTATGCACATCATCAGCATTGATACTTTTCAAAACCTGTTCAGCCAGGATTCTTCCCCGGTCTCCTGCAATGGGCCTGATCTGGCAGCCTGCATTAAAAGCAATACCACCCCCTTCATAAATATAAATATGAGCTTCCTGTTCACATATCAATTCGTCACCCGGCCTTGTATGACTTGTGATTGCAATCTGGTTTGACATAGTACCACTCGCACAAAAGAGCGCGGCTTCCATACCAAAAAGATCCGCCATATTTTTTTCCAGCAGGTTGACGGTTGGGTCTTCCCTGAAAACATCGTCACCCACTGATGCTTTCATCATGGCTTCCATCATTCCGGAAGTTGGTTTTGTTACAGTATCTGATCGAAAGTCAATAATCATAATTATTACTTCTTGTTAAAATGTAAAATGCTCCTTTTGGATGGCATGATGATTGAACAAACAACAATTTAATTGAATTTATAACATTGTAAATTTAACATTATGGACAATTTAATCGTGAAAGGAAGCTGGAATGAGTTGAAAGGTAAATTAAAACAAGCCTATGGCAATCTGACAGATGATGACCTGAGGTATGAAGAAGGAAAGGAAGATGAATTGTTGGGCCGTTTGCAAAAAAAAACCGGAAAGACCAAGGATGATTTAAAAAAATGGTTTAATTCCGCAAAACACACAAGTAAAGAAAAACACACAATTAAAGAAAAAAGCAGTCATTAACCAGGCTTTCTCCTTGAGACCCTTCCGGTATAAATCGGAAGGGTTTTTATTTACATTGAACTTTCCTTGATTATTAAATGAATCTTTAACTTGCGTCCCTATGACACAAGAAAAGTTAATCGATATGAAGTCCCGGCTGAGCGGACTGAGGAGGTTTCTTTGACGTCGGGAACCGGCAAATTAAAATTAATGAAGAAAGACAGTTAACAGGCAGTTCAGGCTTCTGGGAAGACAATGAACGGGCCACAGCCATTCTTAAAAACATTAAAGTAAACGAGTATTGGTTAAAACTTTATCAAGCTGTTGAAACAGCTGTTGAGGATTTTGCCGTATTGATGGAATTCTGGAAAGCGGGGGAAGCTTCTGAAGAAGAAACGAGGGCAGCTTATGAAAAAGCGCTTGAACTGATTGATGAGGCTGAATTCAAATCCACTTTAAATGAACCCGAAGATGAATTACCAGCGGTGCTACAAATCAATTCCGGTGCCGGGGGTACAGAAAGTCAGGACTGGGCTGAAATGCTGATGCGGATGTATCGTATGTATGGTGAAAAACAGGGATGGACTGTTACAGAACTTGATTTTCAGGATGGAGAATCTGCAGGTATAAAAAGTGTTACGCTTCAATTTGACGGGCCCTTTGCTTATGGATTTCTGAAAGCCGAAAGTGGTGTACACAGGCTTGTCAGAATTTCTCCTTTCGACAGTAATGCACGGCGACATACTTCATTTGCTTCTGTATATGTATATCCCCTGATAGATGATACCATTGAAATTGAAGTGAACCCGGCAGACATTGAATGGGCTTTCTTCAGGAGTGGAGGCGCTGGTGGACAAAACGTAAATAAAGTAGAAACGGCCGTACGTCTTACACATAAGCCCAGTGGAATTATTGTAGAATGCCAGCAGGCACGAACTCAGGGTGAGAATCGTGAAAAAGCAATGGCAATGCTTAAGAGCCGTTTGTATGAAGAAGAATTGCGTAAAAGGGAGGCTATTAAAAATGCCAATAATGCAAGTAAGAAAAAAATTGAATGGGGATCCCAGATACGTTCTTATGTCTTTCATCCTTATAAAATGATCAAGGATCACCGGACAGGATATGAAACGGGTAATATCCAGCCTGTGATGGACGGAGAACTTGACGGGTTTATCAAAGCTTATCTTATGTCTGAAAAGGAAACAGCTTGATTTATATAGTGTGGTAGTGAGATGATGAATTTTTAAATTTAATATGACGGTCTTCTGTCAACTGTCATCCCGGCCTGTGGCAGGCGGGCATCATATATAAAATTTTTGATAATGAATTTCGGCTATTTCAACTACGCCCTCCCCACAAATGAACCGGTAAAAACCTACGCTCCCGGTTCACCTGAAAAAAAATTACTGAAGAAAGCAATAGAAGATCTTAAATCTGTTGAACATGACATAGCCGCAATCATAGACGGGAAAGAAGTTCGGTCTGGCAATAAAATTAAGATACGTCCACCTCATGAACTTTCACACACCCTGGGTTACTTTCACCGGACCAGCAGGCAGCAGATAGAACAATCTGTCGGGGCAGCTTTAAAAGCAAAAAACTCATGGGAAAAAATGAACTGGGAAAACCGCGCAGCCATTTTTTTAAAAGCTGCTGATTTGCTGGCAGGCAAATACCGGGCACATATGAACGCAGCCACGATGCTTGGTCAGAGCAAAAATGCGAATCAGGCTGAGATCGACAGCGCTTGTGAACTGATTGATTTTCTCAGGTTTAACGTGCATTACCTCAGCGAAATATACAAACAGCAACCCATCAGTTCTCCCGGAATGCACAATCGACTGGAATATCGTTCTCTGGAAGGGTTTGTGCTGGCTATAACACCATTTAATTTTACTGCAATTGGCGGAAATCTGCCAACATCTGTTGCTTTATGTGGTAATGTTGTGATCTGGAAACCAGCGGATACACAGATTTTCAGTGCTCATGTTTTTATGAAAATTCTGCAGGAAGCAGGATTGCCTGATGGTGTGATAAATCTGGTTTTTGCTGATGGCCCCGAATTAGGTGATATCTGTTTTAATCACATTGAATTTGCCGGAATACACTTCACGGGATCAACGGCTGTATTCAATTCAATATGGAAGCATATAAGTGAAAATATAGGAAAATACAGATCCTATCCGCGCATAGTTGGTGAAACTGGTGGAAAGGATTTTGTACTTGTTCACCGCGAAGCGGATGTAGATATAGTCGTTACTGCATTAGCAAGAGGTGCTTACGAATACCAGGGCCAGAAATGTTCTGCTGCTTCAAGAGCTTACCTTCCTTCCAATCTTGCATCCCAAATAAAAGAAAAACTAGTTGCCGTTCTTCAGTCCATGAAAGTAGGGACAGTAGAGGATTTCAGCAATTTTATCAATGCAGTTATTGATGAAAGAAGTTTCGATAAAATAAAAGGATATATTGATCAAGCAGCAGCTGATCCGAAAGCAAAAATTATTGTTGGTGGTAAGGCCGACAAAACAAAAGGTTATTTCATTCACCCGACCATAATTGAAACAACAGACCCAAATTATATTACACTTAAGGAAGAAATATTCGGCCCGGTTTTGACAATATATGTATATGATGAAAACAAATTTGAAGAGACGATGAACATAGTGGATTCTACTTCAAATTATGCATTAACTGGCTCAATTATTTCGACAAACCGTCAGGTGATCGAACTGGCTACTGAAAGGCTACGTCATGCAGCGGGTAATTTTTATATAAACGACAAGCCTACAGGTGCAGTAGTGGGTCAGCAGCCCTTCGGTGGTGCTAGAGGGAGCGGAACCAATGATAAAGCAGGGTCCATATTAAATCTCTATCGTTGGCTGAGTGCAAGGACAATCAAAGAAACATTTGATCCACCTACCGATCATGGATATCCTTTTTTAGCAGAAGCATGAGCGTTTCATTATTTTTATAAAAATATTCTGATTGAAGACGATCCTGACAGAAAAAGAACTCGACATTACCATTCAGCGATTAAGCCACCAGCTTCTCGAAAATCATTTGACTTATGGCGACCTCGTGATTATTGGTATTCAGCCCCGGGGAATTTTCTTTTCGGATCGCATCGTACAACAAATAAATCTGCAAATCGCTCCAGAAAAAATCACATACGGGAAACTCGATATTACTTTTTACAGGGACGATATTCGACAGGGACTTCATACCATTAACCACACAGACATACCATTTAGTATTGAAAACAAGACAATCATTTTGGTAGATGATGTATTATATACCGGCAGAACTGTCCGTGCTGCCATGGATGCCCTGCTTGCTTTCGGAAGGCCGGCAAAAGTTGAACTTTGTATTTTAATTGACCGACGATTCAGCCGTGAAGTGCCCATTCAGGCCGATTATGCCGGCCGGTCAATTGATACTATAATAACACAGAAAGTAAAAGTCTTATGGAAAGAAAGGGATGGGAAAGAAGAAGTGGTGTTGCTTTAAGCCTTATTTCGGCATTTGACTTCTAAAATATAACTTTGCTTTTTAATGCAACTCAGTACCAAACACCTTCTTGGCATTCGAGATTTACAAGCTTCAGACATTCAGACTATTTTAGACACAGCCACCCAGTTTAAAGAAGTTCTTCAAAGACCGATAAAAAAAGTTCCTACGCTACGGGATGTAACTATCGTTAACCTTTTTTATGAAAACTCCACGCGCACAAGGATCTCTTTTGAATTAGCGGAAAAAAGACTTTCTGCTGATACCATTAATTTTACTGCTTCTGGTTCTTCGGTATCCAAAGGGGAAAGTCTGCTGGACACAGTAAACAATATTTTGTCCATGAAAGTGGATATGGTTGTTATGCGGCATAGTGCAAGTGGTGCTCCTCATTTCCTGGCTAAGCATATTCCTGCAGCCATTATCAACGCAGGTGACGGTATCAATGAGCACCCGACCCAGGCCCTGCTGGATGCTTTTTCAATAAGAGAAAAACTCGGATCGCTGGAAGGGAAAAAAGTGGCGATTATCGGGGATATCATGCATTCGCGCGTAGCACTTAGTAATATTTACCTGCTCAAAAAAATGGGTGCAGAAGTCATGGTTGCGGGTCCTCCTACACTAATACCGGTACATATTACAGAAGCATTTGGGATCCCCGTGGAATATAATCTGAGAAAGGCATTAGAATGGTGCGACGTAGCTAATGTACTTCGCATACAACTCGAAAGACAAAACCAGGTTTTGTTTTCTTCCCTTCGGGAGTATAGTCTGGCGTATGGCATTAACAGGAAACTCCTTGACGGACTGTCAAAGGAAATTGTAATCATGCATCCTGGTCCTATCAACCGGGGTGTGGAATTAGACAGCGATGCAGCAGATAGCAAACAGTCCATCATATTACAACAAGTTGAAAATGGAGTAGCAGTTCGCATGGCGGTACTATATTTATTGGCTGGTAAAGTTTCGAATCTTTAATACCTTCAAATTAAAATGAAACGGATCGCACTTTTCCCTGGCACATTTGATCCGATAACCATCGGTCACCTCGACATTATCAGCCGTTCGCTTGGGTTATTTGATAAAGTTGTAATCGGAATCGGCCGGAATGTAAATAAAATGCCGATGTTTACCGAAGAGCAAAGAATAGCCTGGATTAAGGAAATTTATAAGGATAATCCGGGAGTAGATGCCGTATTATACGATGGGCTTACCATTAGGTGTTGCCAGCAGGTCGGTGCACATTATATTATACGCGGCATCCGCTATGTAAATGACTTTGAATATGAAAAAGCTATTGCTGATATGAACCGAAGCCTGGATTTTCAAATTGAAACCGTTTTCCTGACCTGCCTGCCCCAATATACTTCTGTAGCTTCAACACTTGTACGTGATGTATTGCGCAATGGCGGAGACGTAACGCAGTTTCTTCCGCAAGTGGTCGCTGATTCCTTGAAAAGCTTAAAGTCCAAAGCTTAAGCTAAAAGAAAGTGCGAGAGTGTGAGAATATCCCATCAACGGCCAATGATTAATGTCAGCAAATTAAAATTATCAAAGATGTCGATTTGGTTCAAAATGGATTGGAATATGGAGAAGCTAAACCAGCTTTCGGCCAATACGATGAATGATTTAATTGGAATTAAATTCACGGAGTTCGGTGAAAATTATCTGAAAGCCACAATGCCAGTGGACCATCGCACATGCCAGGCATATGGATTATTACATGGTGGCGCTTCTGTAACACTTGCTGAAACTGTTGGCAGTGTGGCTTCCATTATGGTTGTAGATCCGGAACTTTATTATTGTGTGGGCGTTGAGATCAATGCAAATCACATTCGCAGTGTAAAAGAAGGCTTTGTAACTGCAACAGCAATCCCTTTGCATATTGGCATGTCTTCACATGTCTGGGATATTAAAATAATTGATAAGAACGAAAAATTGATTTGTGTCAGCCGGCTTACAGTGTATGTGAAGAAGAAGACTAAAGGATAGTGTGAGAGTGTGAGAGTGTGAGAATGTGAGAGTGTGAGAATTCAATTTGTTTATTTCCACTCTCACATTCTCACACTCTCACACTCTCACACTAAACAGAATACCCTCCTGCTCTCAGCACATCCAGTATTCCCGGATAAGTATTTTGTTGAACCATTTTTAAATCAGGGGGCGTAATCCATTTTAATTCAGTAATATCTTCTTCAGTTTGTGGTATAAGAGGTTGATCTCCGTTTGCTTTCATCAACCACCAATGGGTTTCTTTCAGAATAAGATCTCGCCTTTCTTCATATACGTGTTCGGTAATGAGTAGAAACCTGACGAGTTCCAGCTGGCTGACTCCTGTTTCTTCAATAACTTCACGTTTAGCACAGGATTCAAGTGACTCACCGGGATCGAGTTTTCCCTTGGGCAGATCCCATTTACCCCGTCGAAACATGAATAGAATCTCCCCATTTTTATTTATTACCAGCCCTCCGGCGGCTTTGATTAAAATTCTGTTTTCTTTATTCATGATAAACATAAAGATAGGCTGCTGAATTTAATATCTGTATTAGGTTGCATGTTGAAAATTGCGAAACAAAAAAATGAATTAAAATCAAGTTTACAATTCATTATCTGAAACGCTGGAATTTTTTACCTTCACAGCATGACGAACGAAAAAGCAGTTGCTGAAAAACTTCTGGAAATTCAGGCTATTAAACTGAGCCTTGAAAAGCCATTTACCTGGGCTTCGGGATGGAAAAGCCCTATTTATTGTGATAACAGAAAAACACTTTCCTTCCCTCCTATTCGTGAGTTTATTAAATCAGAAATGTGTAATCTCATCTTTGAAGAATTTCCCGAAGCAGAATATCTTGCAGGTGTAGCAACGGCCGGAATTGCCTGGGGAGCTATGGTGGCGGATCAGCTCAAACTCCCTTTTATTTATGTACGCTCCAAACCCAAAGAACATGGTATGGGTAACCAGATTGAAGGTTATTATCAAACAGAGAAACAGGTAGTTGTTATCGAGGACCTGATCTCAACAGGGAAAAGCAGTATGGCTGTTGTCCAGGCACTCAGGACGGCCGGTTTGCAAATTGCAGGATTGGTTTCTATATTTAACTATGGTTTTGATGATGCAGCAAAAGCATTTTCTGCCGAAGGCATAAAAACAAGATCATTGACTGACTATTCAACGTTGATCAGGTTGGCCGTGGAAAAGGGATCCATAAATGCAGCGCAGCATGAAACACTTGTTAAATGGCGGGAAGATCCTGCAAACTGGAAAGCCGTTTCGTATTTTTGAAGATTAATTATATCGTATGAAAAAGATATTGTTCCTGCCAGTATTATTATTAAGTTGTTTTTACGTTTTCAGCCAGACTCAGGCACCAGTTCGTAAAGGTGCTTTTGAAACAGCTACGATCAATGTACCTACGGTTCAGTGCGAACAATGTAAGGATCGAATTGAAAAATATCTTACGCGGGAAGAAGGAGTACAGAAAGTAACAGTAGATTTCAAAAAGAAGACCTGCAAAGTTACCTATCTCTGGGACCGTACTACCATTGAAAATATTAAAACAGCTATTGCCAATATAGGTTATGATGCCGGGGATGTTACAGCTGATCCCGAAGCGTATAAAAAACTGCCCACATGTTGTAAAAAGCCTGAAGATGGAGGCGGTCATGAAAAGCAATAAATGGGCAGCAACTCAAAAGGGGCTATATATCGTGGAAGCTTTTTATACCGATCATGGTACTGTCGATCTGCCTGATAAGAAACTTACGGGATCCTCTTTTATGATTATTCAAATGAAGTAGCGACTTTAAGTTTCAGTATTTTATATCAACGGGGAATTTGCCTTCACCGAGACCAAGTTCAGCCGAAGCCGCATTGCTGATCCGGATGAGAAGTCCATTACTTTCTTTCATTTCGGGAAGCTGGCCCAAAACTTTTGCATATATAGTTTTGCCGTTTAATCCGGAAACTCGAATTATGGTTCCTACGGGTATAGAATTCATTAAAGCATAATATTTCCCATCTGTCCACCCACTCGTGCTTTTGAAAGTGCCCGCAACTCCACTGGCAGATTTTCCGCTGGCAGCATAGTCAATACTAAAAAATCCACCATTACTATGGGTGGTGGCATAATTGTTTACTTTTTCATTGGCATTGCTCACTGGAACGATGGTCGTGGCAGAGGAAGTATTTGTTACAGTTGTTGCTGGTGTTTTTGCAGGCTCCGGTCTGTATAAGGGAGTAGAATTTGATGTAGATGGTTTACCTGCAGTTTGCATTGGGGTTTCGGCAGGTTTGTTAATTTTATTTGCAAGATACACAGCTGTTTCGCTGCCTGCAGGATTTGAGGATATTCCCACAGCCAGCGGGGAAAGATCTGTTTTTACTTTCAGGAATCCTATGATTAACGGTAAACCCTGTTTTACATCATCCTTTTTTATTTTATTCCATTTTTCGAGACTGGTAACCGGTACATCATTGTAAATCGAACTAATCTTGTACATCCATTCTTTTTCTTCAACAACATGATAAACCGGAACCAGGGTTTCCCCGGCAGCTTTTAATTGTTTCTGATCAAAATTATTGTTGGTGAGAGGAATATTAAGTTGCGTTCCTACTTCCAGTGGTTTATCAAAACTCATATTGTTAAAACTGGCGATTTCATGGGGGCTCAGGTTAAATAAACGACCGATACTATACCAGTTTTCTTTTGCAACTACCATGTGTTCAAGATAAAACTTGCCATTGGTCCCTTCAATTTTGAGTTGGGGCTGCTGAGAATAACCACCAAAAAAGGAAAAAATAAGGCAAATCAATATAATAATCCTGTTTTTCATGTCAGGTATTTATGGATGAACGCAAAGATGCTTAATAATCTTGCAAATGAAATATTAAAATGCTGCCTATTGCCTTATTCTCCACGATTTTGGATAATAGTTATTCATGCGCTTTTCTATAAGTTTTACCCAACCCATTCTATGCTCCAGAAAGCCAACTGCCTGCCAGCCCTTTTCGCTCGACTTTATTCCAAATGGTTCTCCCCTTAAATATCGGAGGGCATCCGCTTTGGACAGATCTAGTAATGCAGAATCATGCTTCAAAAAATTGGCCAAAGCCAGCTCGTGATCCGGAATCAGTTCGTTTACACCCTCTTTCCCAATACGAATTCCGGCTTTTTTTAAATAGAAGTTGTTTTTCAGCATTTCAAATTCATTTAAAAGGGCCTCAGGCAAGGCATGAATGGATTCCCCGATTTTAATATAATTAAGAGAATTCTCCTGTATCCAGGTGTCTATCCGATTAATAGTGGATACAGAAACCCTCACCAGATTCCGGTTGATTTTACTTTTACGTAAATAAGCAACAGGTTGCTTTTTTTGAATAACCGACAGAAAAAAACCTTCTCCTAAAACTTTGTCAGGATAAAATCTATATCCATAAGCACCTGCCTTTTCTGAATTTGTCTTAATAATATTCCATGCCGGATCAGGAGAAAGCTGAATAGAGATACATGGATGTTGTTGGAAAACAAAGTCCAGAATATCTTCATTTTCTTCCCTTGAATATGAACAGGTTGAATAAATCATTAACCCATCATCTTTTAAACTATCCCATACGTCTGTAAGAATTCGCCGCTGTCGTTTGCTGCAGAGTTGTACCAGGTCAGTGTTCCAGGTCTTTGCAGATTCAGGATCTTTTCTGAATAAACCACTCCCGCTGCAGGGTGCATCAATGAGTATGACATCGAAAAATCCGGGAAGTTTTTTGAAATGAGACGGGTCATTATTTGTTATGATACCATTTGCGAAACCCCATTTTGTCATGTTCTGATATAAAACAGATACGCGAGACTTAATCACTTCATTACTCACCAAAAGCGAGCCAGGCGAAATCAGGGATTGTAACAAAGTAGATTTACCGCCTGGCGCAGCACATAAATCAAGGATTCTTAGATTTTGTGTAAGGTCAACGGTCTGTTTTATTGCATACGACACGAACATCCCTGATGCTTCCTGCACGTAATAAAGTCCCGCATGAAATAAAGGATCAAGGGTGAAAGACGGTCGTGATGAAAGATAATAAGCATCTGCTGCCCAGGGTACCGGATTGGAAATTTCGAAAGGTGTTTCATTAATTTCCATTGGCCAATTATTATCTCGTAGAATTGGCTTCCCCGGATTCATATGCACCGAAACCAGTTGATCTCCTGATTCGTGTATTGACCGAAATGCCCCTGGATCAAAATGATCCAATTTGCCGAGAGACCTGATAAGTTCAGCAGGAAGATGAGCTGTCAAAAAATCAAATTAATAAATTTATTTCAATCAGAATCGTATGATAAATTGTTGTTTAACCCTGAATTCGTCCCTGAAAAAAACCAATCCGGCGGAAAATATATCAATACTCATTTTCACTTTCGGATGGTTTTGTATGATGGTCCAGGCTTCTTCCATTTCGCGGCTCCAGTGAATATCGTGTATGATGATCAGGGAAGCAGGAGAAATTTTGTTTATAAATTTTTCAAAATATTCCAGTACGGGGGTTTTTTTGTGGTTTCCATCTATGAATACAAGATCAGCCGGTGGATTTTCTGCTATCAGTGTAACCAGCCTCTCATCAAAATTACCGGTAACAAGTTTAATATTATTAAGTTCAAGCTGATTGAATGTTTCATTTGCGATCTCCGAAATTGCAGGAGAGCCTTCTATAGATAATACACGCGTCAATCTATCAGCTGAAGCCAGGTAAGCTGTGGAAATTCCAAGGGAACTACCCAATTCAAAAATAGTTCGCGCCTGATAGTAATTTGCAAGGCGGAATAATAGTCTCCCGAATTTTTGTGTGCAAACTGCTTTACCTGCGATTTCTGAGATTTTTATTAATTCATTCTCATTTTTCGTCGAGCCGGCCCCAAAATCATTAAAGATCAGGGTTCGATTATTCTGAAGAAGGTTTTTTTTAATACGCTCTATCTTTTCATATGCATAATAGGTATGGTTATCATTCAGAACCATACTTACCAACTCATAGACAAAAGGAGAATGAATACGATGTCCTTTTGCATTGGAAGCAAGTAATAAATATTGAATCCACTTAAAGCCGAGTTGGGATTTTGAATACATGTAGCCTTACCCGGAATGTTCCGGAAGTGATTTTATTCTGGTCCAGGTTTGAAAGTCCATGGCATACGCATGCTTCTCATCAGCCGGAACATTTAAGGAATGGGTCAGTTTAAAAATATCTGTTGGGATTTCCGGGAAAAAAGCATCACCATCCAGTTTGGTAAACACCCTTGTCATGTAAATGGTATCAGTCAATAATAAGGATTCTTTATAGATTTGTCCGCCCCCGCCAATGAAAGCTTCTTTTGAATCTGTTTCTCCCGCCAGTTCAATAGCTTTAAAAAGGCTATCGGCTTCCTGAACTTCCGAGTTGCCTGCATTATAACCAGACTGGCGGCTAATCACTATGTTAAACCTTCCTGGAAGGGGTTTATTTCCGAGGGCTTCAAATGTTTTTCTTCCCATGATCAGCGGGAACCCCCATGTAGTATTCTTGAAAAACCGCATATCCTCCGGCAGGTTCCATAACATCTGGTTATTTTTTCCTATTGCGTTGTTTTCTGCAGCGGCCACAATAATTGATAGTTTCATTAAAGTATTATTTAAATGGCTACAACAGCTTTGATCGGGGGATGAGGATGATAATTCTCCAGAATGAAATCTTCATATCGGAAATCAAATATATTTTTTACTTCCGGATTCAATTTCATTTTTGGTAATGGATTTGGAGTCCTTGTCAATTGAAGAGCTGACTGTTCACGGTGATTATTATATAGATGTACATCACCGAAACTATGTATAAATTCTCCTGGTTCCATGTTTGTTACCTGAGCAATCATAAGTGTTAATAAAGCATAAGATGCGATATTGAACGGTACACCAAGAAATACATCCGCACTGCGCTGATAAAGCTGGCAACTTAAATACCGACGCCCCCCTGGTTTTTCCGGTGGCGCAGTATAAAACTGAAACAAAACGTGGCATGGCATGAGAGCCATTTCCGGCAGTTCTGAAACGTTCCATGCACTCACGATTAACCGCCGGCTATCAGGATTGGTTTTCAGTTGATGTATCAGATCGCTTATCTGGTCGATCTGTTTTCCATCGGCCCCGGCCCAACTCCTCCATTGTTTGCCATATACGGGACCAAGCTCACCCAGTTCATTTGCCCATTCATCCCAAATACTTACTCCGTTTTCCTTAAGATAACGAATATTGGTTTCCCCTTTCAAAAACCAGAGTAATTCATATATTATACTCTTCAAATGGAGTTTTTTAGTAGAAACCATGGGAAATCCCTTCCCCAAATCAAATCGCATCTGATAGCCAAAACAACTTTGGGTGCCGGTACCAGTGCGATCTTCTTTTTGAATTCCATTTTCTTTAACATGCCGCAGTAAATCCAGGTATTGCTTCATAAGTGCAATTTACTGAAGTTCTGAAAGTCTTTATAATTCGTTAGAATAAAGCTTGTTGCCGTCTGCATAAAGAGTGCATAAATTAACAACCTCTGGCATATATTTGGCATCCTTTTTTCAAATAAAAACTTCACGTTATGAAACATTTCATAGTTGCAGGTATTTTCTTAATGGTGGCAATGAGCACTTCTGTTAAAAGCTATGGCCAGCAAGGTGATCCCGCTGCAAGACAGGCACAAATGAAACAAAAACTGATGACGGATCTGAAAATGACTGATGTTCAGGCTGATTCAGTTGTTTCTATCAGCATGTCATATTCGCCTCAGCGCCGTGCAATTTTTCAGGATCAATCTCTGAGTCAGGATGATAAACAAGCAAAAATGAAAGTTATTACCGATCAGGCCGATAAACGTATACAGCCAATACTAGGTGATTCTCTTTTCAAACAATATCAGGATTGGCGTATGAAGAATATGCAGCAGATGAGGGCGGGAAGACCTGGTAATAGTTAATTGTAAATGGTGGATGGTTTGTGGTTAATATGAAATGATACTACCATTTACCATCCACCACATACCATCAACCCTTTTTAATTTCCTTCGCCCAACCATCTTTTAAACTCACCGTCCGGTTGAAAATGATTTTTTCTTCTGAACTGTCCTTGTCGAGACAGAAATAAGCCTTACGTATAAACTGATACCGCTCATTGAATTTTGCATTTGCGAGTGATGGTTCTGCTAATGCATCGTTATTTATTTCAAGGGAATCAGGGTTTATATAATCCTTAAAGTCACCTTCTTCCATTGCAGGATTTTCAACTTTGAAAAGCTTGTCATATAAACGCAGTTCAACAGGAATCGCGTGTGCCTTGCTGACCCAATGGAGGGTTCCCTGAACTTTTAGGCCCGATACATCATTACCGCTTTTACTCTCTGGCAAATAAATGCATTGTAGTTCGGTAATAGTTCCTTTATTATCCTTTATCACACGCTCACATTGTATAATATAAGCACTTTTCAATCGCACTCTTTTACCCGGAGCCAATCTGAAAAACTTTTTAGGTGGATTCTCCATGAAATCTTCCTGTTCAATATATAGTTCGCGGCTAAAAGGAATTTCCCGTTTCCCTGTTTTTTCACCACCGTCGGGATAATCTTCAGTAGTCATCATCTCCACATGCTCAGGATAATTGGTGATGACAATTTTCAGTGGATCAAAAACAACCATTTTCCGAAGTGCGTTTTTATTAAGGTCCTCCCGAAGACAAAATTCAAGAAAGGAAACGTCGATCAGGTTGTCCCTTTTCTGCACACCAATCCGTTCAGTAAAATTGCGAATGCTTTCCGGTGTATACCCGCGTCGGCGAAGGCCTGAAATTGTTGGCATACGCGGATCATCCCATGATTCCACGTATTTTTCATTAACGAGCTGCAACAATTTTCGCTTGCTCATTATCGTGAAAGTAAGGTTGAGCCTTGCAAATTCATATTGATGGGAAGGAAAAATTTCCAGTTTTTCAATGAACCAGTCGTATAGGGGCCTGTGTGTTACAAATTCCAGGGTGCATATGGAATGGGTGATATGTTCGATTGAATCGCTTTGACCGTGAGCAAAATCATACAAAGGATAAATACTCCAGTCATTGCCAGTACGATGATGTTGCGCTTTTTTGATTCTGTACATAATCGGGTCACGCATTTGCATATTAGACGAAGCCATGTCGATTTTTGCTCTTAATACTTTCTTCCCGTCTTCATATTTACCATCCTTCATTTCACTAAAAAGCAGAAGGTTTTCCTCAACAGACCTGTTTCTGTATTTATTGTCAATTCCGGGTTCAGTAGGGGTTCCTTTCTGGGAGGCAATCTCTTCGCTGGAACTGTCATCAACGTAAGCCAGGCCTTTTTTAATAAGTTTGACAGCAAATAGATAGAGTTGTTCAAAATAATCTGAAGCATATAAAATCTTATCCGGATTGAATCCAAGCCATTTCACATCTTCGATGATGCTGTCTACATATTCTGTCTCTTCTTTTGACGGATTTGTGTCATCAAAACGAAGATTTGTTTTCCCTCCATATTCAAGTGATAATCCGAAGTTGAGACAGATCGATTTTGCGTGACCAATATGCAGATACCCATTGGGTTCCGGTGGAAACCGTGTAATAATAGTTTTATATTTACCCGTCTTCAGATCCTCTTCAATAATTTCTTCCAGGAAATTCAATGATTTTCCTTCTGCGTTCAATTCCGACATATTTAAAATTTATCAGGGGGTGAATTTAATTCTAATAAGCCTAAAGCCCAAAGCCAACGCCAAGCGCTTAATGCTTAACGCATAATGCATTTTTTTTAACTTCACTCCCATACTCCCATACTCCCATACTTTCTTTCATCTTTTCCCGAAAAGAAGACTTCCGATTCGGACCATCGTAGATCCCGCTTTCAGTGCAATAAGGTAGTCGCTGCTCATTCCCATACTAAGGGTATCCACTGGATCCGACGGGAATGTTGTTTTAATTTTCTCAAAGATTTTCTGTAGATGGTTGAATTCATCACGAATCTGTGCCTGATTATCAGTAAGGGAAGCCATCCCCATGCACCCTGAAATAACCGAATGACTAAACCTTTCATTTTGCCTGTTTTGATTCACTGTAAGGATAAGGGAATCCAGTTCTGATTCGTTTAAACCAAATTTAGTTTCCTCATACGCAATAAAAATCTGAAGAAGACAAAGAATAGCGCGCTGGTTCTTAGTAGCATGTTTGTCAATTTCCAGCAAAAGTTTCAGGCTGTCCACTGATTGAATCATATGAATAAAAGGCGCGATGTATTTTACCTTATTGGTCTGAAGATGGCCAATAAAATGCCAGCGGATATCTTTCGGCAGGACTGATTTCTTTTCTATGAGCTCCTGAACATAATTCTCGCCGAAATCTCTTTGTCCAAGATTATAAAGGGTCTGAATTTCATCCACAGACTTTGTTTTGGAGACAGCTACCAGCTGAGCCCCGGTAGGTTTCAGTATATCCAGAATCGTTTGATAGTTTGAAACTGACATTGAACAGATCATTTTAATATACTCCTGGAAATCACAATTCGCTGAACTTCACTGGTACCTTCGTAGATCTGGGTTATTTTGGCGTCACGCATGAGTCGCTCCACATGATATTCTTTTACATATCCATACCCTCCCATTATCTGCACCGCTTCGGTAGTCGTCCACATAGCTGTTTCACTTGCAAATACTTTGGCCATGGAAGAACTAATAGAATAATCCAGTCCGTGATCTTTTTCTCTAGCAGCTTTTAAACAAAGCAACCGGGATCCTTCAATCCTGGTTGCCATATCCGCCAATTTAAATTGTATAATCTGATGATTTTTAATTTCTGTACCAAAAGATTTTCTCTCCTTTGCATATTTAAGTGACAGTTCATAAGCACCTGAAGCTATACCCAACGCCTGTGAAGCAATTCCGATTCTTCCGCCAGATAATGTTTTCATCGCAAACTGAAATCCAAATCCATCTTCTCCTATCCGGTTTTCTTTGGGTACGATCACATCATTAAAACTGATACTGTGGGTATCGCTACCCCTTATTCCGAGTTTATTTTCTTTTGCTCCCACGAGGATACCATTTGTATTTTTTTCAACTATGAATGCGTTAATACCCTTACTGCCTTTTGCTGCATGGGTTTGAGCCATCACAAGATAAACCGAAGCGGAATTTCCATTGGTAATCCAGTTTTTCATTCCATTCAGGACATAATGATCTCCCTTTTCAAGTGCGGATGTTTTTTGTGAAGTTGCATCACTCCCGGCCTCGGGTTCACTGAGTAAAAAAGCACCGATATATAACTCACCATTTTTTTTACCTGCAGCCAGATGCCGTAGCCATTTATCTTTTTGAAAAGAAGACCCAAATGATTCAAGTCCCCAGCATACCAGTGAATTGTTTACGCTCATGGCGACAGACACACTTGCGTCAATTTTGCTTATTTCTTCCATTGCAAGTACATAACTTACTGTATCCATGCCGGCACCCCCAAATTCGGGCGATATCATCATTCCCATAAATCCAAGATCCGCCAGTTTTAACAATTGTTCACGGGGTAGTTGTTGTTTTTCGTCCCTTTCTATAACACCTGGCAGGCATTCCTGAATGGCAAAATCCCTGGCGGCCTGGCGTATAGCAAGCTGTTCTTCAGTGAAAGTAAAATCCATGGTAAAGAAAATGGTAGAGACAAAAATAACAGAATTCGGCCGAGAAAGCTAACAACTGTTAGGTTTTGAACCCGAAAGGGGTTTAGTTACCTTTGATCCCTCGAAAAAGATGATATGAGTAAACTCGGACATATTATAAAAGTAAGTTCTGAAATCGGGCGTCTTCGACGACTTTTGGTACATAGTCCTGACAGCGGTTTGGGAAAAGTGGTTCCCTCCAAAGCACAGGACTGGCTATTTGAAGATATCGTTCATCTGGATACCATCCGAAAAAAGGAATATGATTTCTACACCAAACTCCTTTTATATTTTCTCGACCCTGACCTGATCCAGGGCAAACTCAAGTCCATAGATGCTGAGAAAAACAAAAGAAATTTTTATAAACCAGAACACAAGGACTTTTTCAGATCCGACAAAGTAATTGAACTGCAATGGTTGCTTGCTGAAATCCTGGAGGACCTGGAAATTCGTTTAAAACTGGCGGCTTCAGTATGCGCTATCGAGAACTGTTCTTATGATACGCAAAAGGAATTACTGGAACTCAGCCCCGTTGCGCTTGCAAAAACCTTTATTACTGGCACACTCGAATCTGGTCGTATGCTATTTGCTCCCATACCTAATTTTATTTTTACTCGGGATATTGGAATCGTGATAAATGAATTTGTTTTATTAAATAAACCTGCAAAGAAAGCTAGAACCAGGGAAGCACTGATCGCGAAATACATTTTCTTTAATCATCCATTCTTCAATTCGTATCAGAATAATATACTGGAACTTAATGATGGATACCATCATTTTTTATTACCTAAGGAAGGTGACGACCGTAAAGTCACACTGGAAGGCGGAGATGTGATGGTTGTAACCAAGGACCATCTTCTGATCGGTGTAAGTGAAAGAACAACAATGGAAGCCGCCCATCAGGCAATTCAACTGCTTTTTGAAAAAAATGTAGTGAAGAAAATAACGGTTATAAAAATCCCTAAAAAGCGTGACTATATGCATATCGATACAGTTTTTACTCAGATACGCAGGGATGCCTGGGTGATGCTAGGTGTCTTCTCTAAAAAATCGATGAAACATGAAGATGAGGATCCCATACAAAGAGCACTGGAAGGAACAAAGAAAGATGAAAAATTAAGGATCATTCAGTTCAGGAAAAAAGATATTGATAATCCTGTTTATTTTGATAACCTTGAAGACCTGTTGTCGGAAATAAGCAAAGAGGACTTACAATGTGGTGGTAAAGTGAAATTCATTTACTCCGGAAACAATGAATTTCCATTTGATGCAAGGGAACAATGGACAGATTCCTGTAACCTGCTCGCATTGAAAGAGGGCGTAGTGCTGGGTTATGATCGGAACGATAAAACGATTGAAGCGTTTAAGGAAAACGGATTTCATATCATACATGCTCATGAATTAATCCGGCAGCTTGAGGAAGGATCATTAAAAGCAGACCATATAAAAGATACAGTTATCCTTATGCCTTCAGCTGAACTTTCCCGTGCGCGTGGCGGGTTTCATTGTATGAGCATGCCATTATTAAGAGACGATTTATAACATATGCAAACTACTTCAAAAGTTTTAATGATCAGACCCTTGCATTTTTTATATAATGAAGAAACAGCGGTAAATAATCGTTTTCAGGTAAAAGGAGACCAGGAAAATCTTTCTGAAAAAGCGGTTCAGGAATTTGACGAATTTGTCAGGGAGTTACAAAAACAGGATATTAATGTAACTGTTGTCGAAGATTCTCCCGATCCGCATACTCCTGACGCCATTTTTCCGAATAACTGGATTTCCTTTCATGAATCCGGAATTTATTGTCTCTATCCTATGTTTGCTCCTAACAGAAGAAAGGAACGGAAAAAAGAAGTAATGGAAATTATTCAAAAAAAATTTCACTATCATAAACTCATTGATTTCACAGATTATGAAACAGAAAATCTTTTCCTCGAAGGAACCGGCAGTATGGTACTTGATCGGGATAAACGTCTGGTTTATGCCTGTCTGTCTCCCAGAACCAGTCTCCCGGTGCTGGAAGATTTCTGTAAAAAGTTGAACTACCGTCACGTTGTTTTTCATTCAACGGATGAATCCGGGCAAAACATTTATCATACCAATGTCATGATGTGTGTAGCAGACAGGTATGTGGTAATCTGCCTCGATTCCATAACAGATGCAGAAGAAAAAAAATACGTAACTGAAACTATTTTGTCCAGTGGAAAAGAAATCATCCCTATAAGTCAGGAGCAGATGAATCATTTCGCAGGCAATATGCTACAGTTGGAAAACCAACAAAAGGAAAAAATTCTGGTGATGTCCAGCGCAGCCTGGTTTTCACTTTCTCAGGAACAAAAAGAAAAACTGACACATTATAATAGGGTAATTCATGCTTCACTCGAAAACATTGAATCAAATGGCGGTGGCAGTGCAAGATGTATGATTGCCGAAATTCATTTGTAAGGATTGAAGTGAATTTACTCTTTTACCGCATGGGGGAATCAATTCAAATGCTTATTTTTGGGACCGTTTCAGAAAGATTGAAGAATTTCAACGAATCTGCCATTTGATTGAAACCAATTCAACAAAATCAACTTTTTTCTATTTAATGCAACAAAAAGTTTCTAAAATCGGGGTACTCACTTCCGGGGGTGATTCACCGGGAATGAATGCCGCAGTTCGCGCAGTTGTTCGTACAGGTATTTATAATGGTTTGGAAGTTTTCGGTATCATGCGCGGTTATAGTGGAATTATTGAAAACGATATCATTCCGCTTCACTCCAGAAGTGTAGCCAATATCATTCAGCGGGGCGGGACGATTTTAAAGACAGCCCGCTGCAAGGAATTTTTCGAATTTGAAGGCAGGTCACGTGCATTTGCAAATCTGAAGAAACTCGGGATAAACGGACTTATTATTATTGGAGGGGATGGGTCATTCCGGGGGGCGCACAAATTCAGTTCAGAATTCGAAATTCCTTGTATCGGGATACCAGGTACCATTGATAAAGATATTGCCGGAACTGATTTTACCATTGGATTTGATACGGCGGTGAATACTGCTGTTGAAGCTATTGACAAGATTCGTGATACAGCTGATGCACACGACAGGCTTTTTGTGATTGAAGTGATGGGCCGTGATGCAGGATATATTGCCCTTCACAGCGGTATTGCCACGGGTGCTGAAAATATCCTTATTCCGGAAAGGAAAACTGATATTGAAGAGCTCGTAAGTTCCCTGCAGGAAAAGGAAAAAAGGAAAAAACTGGTGAACCTTGTTGTGGTAGCAGAAGGTGATAATTACGGAGGCGCTGAAGAGGTTGCCAAAATTGTAAAACAAAGGTTGCCAAATATTGACACCCGCGTATGTATCCTGGGTCATATTCAGCGGGGTGGTTCTCCCAGCTGCATTGACAGGGTAATAGCAAGCCGCATGGGTTATTCTGCCGTTGAATGTCTTCTTGAAGGCAGATTCAACGTAATGGTTGGAGTCGTAAATAATAAAATTCATTTTACCCCATTGGAAAAAGCAGTTAAAGCCAAACAAAAAATTGGAGATGACTGGCTGAAGATTATAAAAATTTTAGCTTCATAAATTAAAAAATAAAATATAAAAAGGGAAAAGGAAAAACTGGAATTTCTATTATCTGAATAAGTCTTTAGGATAATTTATTTCATAATTTTTACTTTTTTTTCTATCAGGAAATAAAACAAAAACAACACGATTAGCATGTCAAAAAACCTCGACAAATATATTTACGGTCAGATGGATAAGCAGGCCGGATTGGAACATACTTTTCACCGGACTAAAATTGTGGCTACCGTTGGGCCCGCCTGCGATACATATGATAAATTATTGTCGCTTGTGAAAGCGGGTGTTAATGTTTTCCGTTTGAATTTTTCTCATGGTAGTCATGAGGATAAAACAAAAATTATTGAGCATATCCGGAAAATAAATTCATCAGAGCCCTTTAATATTGCTATTCTTGGCGATTTACAGGGACCTAAACTTCGGGTGGGTGAAATAGAAGGAGGCAGCATACTGGTTGAAGAAGGAGAAATACTGACATTCACAAATACCAAGCTGGTCGGGACTAAGGAAAGAATCTATGTTTCATATCCCAACCTGCATGAAGACGTCAAAGTTGGCAATATCATTATGATTGATGATGGTAAACTGGAGGTGAAGGTAATCAGTATTGAAAAGAACCATGACGTAAAAGTTCAGGTGAAGCTGGGTGGTATAATTTCATCCAAGAAGGGCATAAACTTACCAGATACAAAGATTTCGCTCCCGGCCATTACCGTAAAGGACGAAGCAGACCTTGCTTTCATAATCGAACAACAGTTAGACTGGGTGGCCCTTTCATTTGTTCGCCGCGTGAATGATATAGTAGGACTTCGTGACAGGCTGAATCAGAAGAAAAGTAAAACCAAGATTATCGCCAAGATTGAAATGCCGGAAGCGCTGACCAACCTACGTGAAATCATTCTGGAATCAGACGGTATTATGGTGGCCCGTGGAGACCTTGGCGTTGAACTGCCCATAGAACAGGTTCCACTTATTCAAAAACAAATTATACGTAAATCAATACATCGTGCAAAGCCGGTAATCGTTGCTACGCAGATGATGGAAAGTATGATCGACCGGACTAAACCAAACAGAAGTGAAATTACCGATGTGGCAAATGCCGTTTTAGAAGGAGCTGATGCAGTTATGTTAAGTGCAGAGACCGCAACCGGCAATTATCCTACCCTTGTTGTAGAAACTATGCGCAAAATCATAATGGAGGTTGAAAAAACAGATTATCATTATAACCGTGAAGATGAACTGGAACCACAACCTCACTCTCCTTCTTTTCTGAGCGATGCCATTTGTTATAATGCATGTAAACTCGCAAAAGATACACAGGCAGATGCGCTGATCGGAATGACCCAAAGCGGATACACCGCTTTCATATTGTCCAGTTATCGTCCAAAATCACCACTGTACATATTTTCAAAAGAAAAAACACTAATCAACCAACTCAGTCTAAGCTGGGGAGTACGCGCTTTCCATTATGCTGAAGAAGAAAGTATGGATGAGATCGTTGCAGATCTGACGGAAATTTTGAAACAAAGAGGATTCATCAAAAAGGGAGATGTTATTATCAATACAGGCAGTATTCCAGTAGCTGAGCACTTACCTACAAACCTGTTGAAAATATCGAAGGTAGACTGAGAAAGTATGGGAGTATGGGAGTGAAATTTAAATTAATTTACAATTGAAGGTTTTTTAAAACCAATGTCGAAATTCACTCCCATACTCCCATACTCCCATACTTTATTCAAGTTCTTAATTGCAAAATCATCTCCTCAATTTCCCGACGGTCGGCCATGACGACTGACTGATCTTCAATCATAAAGGGCTGAACAAAATCCATGGATGATTTTTTTAACACACTGGCCGAACTATGAAATTGAGTTGCTCCGGTCTCTTTCTTCAAATCAGCAATATTCTCTGCCCGCACTCCCGCTCCCGGCATTATCTGAATGCGGCCGTCTGCCTGTGTAATAAGGTCCTTTATTAGTGAAGCACCCAGGATGGCCTTCGGTTGCTGCCCGGAAGTGAGAATTCTTTCACATCCAATTTCAATAATATCTTCCATTGCTTCAAAAGGATTGACCGTCCAGTCAAAAGCTCTGTGAAAACAAACGCCCATTGGATAAGCTTTTTCGACCAGTTTTGAAGAATGGATTTTATCCACCCGGCCATCGGGTAATAACATACCAAAAACGACGCCATCGCATCCGGCGGATTTGCATGCTGTCACTTCATGAAGCATTACATCAAATTCTTCTTCAGAAAATAAAAAATCACCACCTCTTATCCGGATGATCGGGTACAACTCGATTCCAATTTTTTTACGAACTGATTTAATCAGTCCGATGCCAGGTGTTGTTCCTCCTGAAGCCGGATCGGTACAAAGCTCTACCCTGTCCCCACCTGCATCCGCAGCAATCAATGCCGAATTGAGGTTATAACAGCATATTTCAAGTATATATTTTTCCATCAGTTGAACCAGCTTTCCGATTCATAAATTTTTTCTTCTGTAGTTGAACGGACGGCATATGTAAACCCTTTTTGAATGCAGTACGCTCCAAAACTTCCGTCTTTCTTCAAAGCAAGGAAGCCAACCTGGAGGGTTTTTGCTTTTGCCGGATCCCTCGTTACAATTCTTTCCACTGCTTTTCGGCAGGCATCACGCGGCGTGAACCCCAAACGCATATATTCGACTACCAGGTGAGATCCAACAATCCGAATTACTTCTTCCCCAACTCCTGTTGAAGTGGCGGATCCTATTTCATTATCAACAAAAAGTCCGGCGCCAATAATTGGTGAATCACCAACCCTTCCATGCATTTTAAATGCCATACCGCTGGTAGTGCAGGCTCCGCTGAGATTACCATTATTGTCCAGTGCCAGCATGCCAATCGTATCGTGGTTGGAAGCTCCGCCGGGACTTAATGATTTATCAATAAATTTTTTATTCTCAATATTAATAACAGGTTCATATTTCGAATTGCGCAACCATTCCTTCCACATTTTTTCACTTTCCGGTGTTAATAAATTTTCTTTTTTAAATCCGTTGGCCAGAGCGAATTCCAGGGCCCCGTCACCCGCCAATACAACATGGGGTGTCTTTTCCATAACTAGACGCGCAACAGAAATTGGATGAACAATATATTCCAGGCACATTACTGAACCACAGTTACTATTTTCATCCATGATACATGCATCCAGCGTTACATGTCCATCACGATCAGGAAGACCCCCGTAACCTACAGAATGATTATTCGGATCGGATTCGGGTATTTTAACACCTGCTTCAACTGCATCCAATGCCCTGCCCTGTTTGCTCAGAACTTCCCAGGCTGCTGCATTGGCAGCTTTACCGAAATCCCAGGTAGAAATAACGACAGGTTTATCGGTAATAAAATAAGTCTTAATTCCGACATTGTTAGTTTTTAAGAACCAGCCAGTGGAGGCGAGTAAGGAAGAACCAAGGAATTTTCTTCTGTTAAACATTTATATTCTGATTATTATACAATTTAGTGTAATTGTTTCAGGCTGACCTGGTTTCATAATATTTACTACTTTCATTAACACTTTCACACTACTACATTATGATTAGTACAAAATTTCATTTAGTTATCCTGCTAATTCTCATCCGAATTACTGGTTATTCTCAATCAAACAGTCAGGATAGCATTTGGTTCCGTAATAATTATTATAAAATCGAAAAGGCAATTTCAATGCGTGACGGAGTAAAACTTTTTACATCCATATATATACCGAAGGATAGTTTGGAAAAACATCCAATCCTCATGGAAAGAACCCCTTATAGTTGTGCTCCATATGGCATGAATGAATTCCCGGCTTTGTCAGGGAAATATATCATGAATTACTTAAAGGAAGGATATATATTGGTCTTCCAGGATGTACGAGGCAGGTGGATGAGTGAAGGAAAATTTGTAGACGTTCGTCCGTTCACAAAAAACAAAAAGGCGACAGATATTGACGAATCCACAGATGCTTATGATGCAATTGACTGGCTTGTAAAAAACGTTCCTGCAAATAATGGAAAGGTAGGCGCGTTTGGCACTTCCTATCCCGGTTTTTATGCGGGAATGGCTGCAGCATCCGGACATCCTGCCCTGAAAGCCGTGAGTCCACAGGCTCCGGTAACTGACTGGTTTATTGGAGATGATTTTCATCATAATGGTGCATTTTTTTATATGGACGCATTTGATTTTTATGTGGCCAATGGTTTTGGAAGACCACATCCATACCCATTAAAAATTGAAACACCGATGCCAGATCCTTACGACAGCAAAGACAACTATAAGTTTTATTTAAATCAGGGAGCGGATAAAAATTTATTAAAATTTACAGGAGACAGTATAGCTTTTTTTAAAGAAATTTATCAACATCCTGATTATGATGCATGGTGGCAAATCAGGAATGCACGCAATGCACAATTTCATATTCAACCCGCCATTTTAGTTGTAGGTGGGCTTTTCGATGCAGAAGATTGTTTCGGGGCATGGAATCTTTATAAGGCAATCAGGAAACAAAGCCCGGCAACCAATGCAAGACTTGTTATGGGTCCCTGGTATCACGGCCAATGGGGAAGTATTGATGGTACGCATATGGGCAATATAGAATTCGGTTCAAACACTTCCCTAACGTATCAGAATGAAATTGAAATTCCTTTCTTCAATTATTATCTTAAAGGGAATAAGGATCCTTCCATTGCCAGGGTGACCATATTTTTTACCGGAGAAAACAAATGGCGGCATTTTGATTCCTGGCCAACCGATGAAGCTAAGCAAGTAAAAATTTATCTGCAGGAGAATAATGGATTGTCTGTTAATCTGCCCACAAAAGAAATTGCATATGATGAATATGTCAGCGATCCGGCCCATCCTGTTCCTTATACGGAAGATATTCATTTCAACCGGACCCGCGAATATATGACAGATGACCAGCGGTTTGCAAGCCGCAGACCGGATGTGCTCACATATCAGACTGCAGTGCTCAAGGAGGATTTAACTATTGGCGGACCGGTAATTGCGGATCTGATCTCTAGTATAAGTACGACAGATGCTGATTTTGTTGTAAAAATAATTGATGTTTTCCCCGATACCCTTCCATATAACCGAATTGATATCTACGCTGTAAACGAAGGTGAAAAACCCTATCCTATGGGTGGATATCAAATGCTGGTGAGGGGTGAAATATTTCGTGGGAAATTCAGGAAAAGTTTTGAAAAACCAGAACCTTTTCAACCAGGGAAAGCAGAGAACATACGATTCAGTTTAACTGATGTTGCACATACATTTAAAAAAGGCCACCGCCTGATGATCCAGATTCAGAGCAGTTGGTTTCCTTTGTCAGACAGGAACCCACAGAAATTTACAGATATTTACACATGTGACGATTCAGATTTTCAGAAGTCACTCATTCGTATATATCATGATCGGATGAAGGCATCTGCCATAATTCTTCCGGTTATTTCCGGAATGCCGAATTAATGTTTCGATCGTTCTATAAATATTTCAGAATACGGAACGGTATAATTAATTTTGTGTGCTATTAACCCTTCATTCAGATGCAATTGCCAGGAATGGAATCTTCAAGTAAACAATCGCAGACTCTGGAATTATGGCTCCAGGAAGTTCAATCTTATATTTATAAGGTGACCAGTGAACCTATGAACCATGCCAATTTCCAATTCCTCAGGTCAAATTTTACTTATAAAAGAAAAAATAAAAATAGCCAGGACGAACTCTCCATCATTTTTTTGAGTCAGTTTCCAGTTAATTACAGGATTGGCTTTCAGCTTGAAATCTGGCATCCGCAAATAAAACAAGTGAAAGAATCCTATATGGGTGAAATTCTTAACAAGGAATCTTACCTGTGCAGTATTATATTATTCATGAAAGATTTTCCTTCCAATGATCCCGAACATATAATTGTTAAAGATTATCCGGTCTATAATTCCAGGGATTTATTTATGGTTGGCGACTGGCTCTCCCAAACACTTCAGTACGAGCTTGTCCCGCTATGCAATCAGCTTAGCACAATTGGCCATATGGATAGCTTTTTTGAAGCAAAACCAGACTGGTCTCTGAATACACATAGTGGCGGAAATCTCTGCACTGATTTGATTGTTGCCAAACTGAATAGAAAAAGAGATATCCATCTGCGTTATCAGCAATTGATGCAGGGCCTTCAGTTAAAAATTGAAAACCGTCAGATGAGCCCTGAAAGTCGTCAGTTACTTTCACTTTGTTACGATGCAATAAAATAATCGTTGACCGATGACCGATAACGGATGACCGATCACATTTTTATTTTCACACTCCCATACTCCCATTCTCCCATACTTGTTTTAACCTTTAGGCTTAAAGCCCTATTTTCGCAGATAATTTGAAATAAACAGCCTGTATTATGAAAATGGTTGACGCATTCGAAAAGATTCCTTTGGAAATTTTCCCGGACGCGAAATCCGGTTCCTTGTTTGTTGCAAAAAAAATTGCTGCTCTGATAAGGGGAAAGGAAAAAAATAAGGAGCGATGTGTACTTGGTCTTTCGACCGGAAAATCTCCATTGAAATTATATACGGAACTGATAAGAATGCACAGGGAGGAAGGACTTAGCTTCAGGAATGTTATCGCTTTCAACCTGGATGAATATTATCCGATCGATAGGAATGCCCCTCAGAGTTATTATCGGTTTATGAAAGAAAACCTCTTCAATCATATTGATATTGATCCAAAGAATTGTCATATTCCGAACGGGGAACTGCCAAGAGATGCAATGAAATCATTTTGTAATGAATATGAACAGGCAATCACAGATGCCGGTGGAATTGATTTACAGATTTTAGGTATAGGATCGAACGGGCATATTGGGTTTAACGAACCAGGTTCCAGCCGTTATTCTAAAACGCGTGTTACTCCGCTTGAGAATTCTACTCGATTATCCAATGCAGGAGATTTTGAAAGTGTGACCCAGGTACCCCGTTTATCCATAACAATGGGCATCAGTACAATTCTAAGAAGCAGAATGATTATCCTCATGGCCTGGGGAAGTAACAAATCGGTGGCAGTTCAGAAATCACTGGAAGGTCCTGCTACTGAAGAAACACCGGCTTCTCTTCTTCAACAGCATGAAGATACCTTATTTGTTACTGATGAAGCAGCAGCTTCTGATCTAACTCGTTTCAAAGCACCCTGGCTTACCGGAGATTGTGATTGGAATGGAGATATACTACGCAAAGCTGTTGTGAATACAGCCCTCAAACTGGGTAAACCTATATTGAGCCTTACTGATAAGGATTATAACGATCATGGATTAAGCGATTTACTGGCCGTCAAAGGAGATGCGTATGAAATCAATATGGAAGTATTTTATATGTTGCGTGATAGCATCACCGGGTGGCCTGGTGGGAAAAATCAACCCCTTCCGAATGCTCCGGAAAGAATGACACCTTATCCGAAAAGATGCCTTATTTTCTCCCCGCATCCGGATGATGATATTATTTCTATGGGCGGCACTTTTATGCGTCTGCATGATCAGGGACATGAAGTGCATGTGGGTTATCAGACGTCAGGAAATATTGCCGTGACAGATGAATTCGTTACGCGTTTCATTGATTTCGCTGTTGGATTTGAATCATTGTTCGGAATTGACACGAAACGTTCGACAGAAATTCTTTCTGATGCCAAGAATTTTCTGAAAGAAAAAAAGAATTCAGGCATTGATTCTCCGGAAATCAGGAATGTAAAGGGTTTAATACGTCGTAGCGAAGCAAGTGCTACCTGCCGTTATGTTGGAATTCCTGATTCAGGAATACATTTCCTGAATCTTCCATTTTATGAAACCGGAACGATTCATAAAAATCCAATGAGTGAAAAAGACGTGCAGATTACTATTGAATTGCTGAAAAAGATAAAACCTCATCAGGTATATTGTGCTGGTGATCTGGCAGACCCACATGGAACACATAAAGTTTGTCTTGATATAATCTTCGAATCGATGAAACGTCTTAAAGATGCAGGTGAACCATGGATAAAAGATTGCTGGATCTGGTTATATAAAGGAGCTTGGCAGGAATGGGACGTAAGTGAAATTGAAATGGCTATACCTATGAGTCCGGATCAGGTTCTGAAAAAACGATTCGGAATTTTCATACATCAGTCACAAAAAGATATGGTTCCCTTTCAGGGTTCAGACAGCCGTGAATTCTGGCAAAGGGCCGAAGACAGGAATGCAAATACAGCCAATCTATATGCCCAGCTTGGACTTACCAAATACGCAGCTATGGAAGCTTTTAAACGATGGCATTATTAAGATTAAGGCTCAAAGCCTAATGCCTAAAGCTCCTGGTTCATAAGTTTTTAATAGATTCTTGTCAATTTCTTTGAAAATTTTATTGCTTGAGTGTAGAAAACAAAAGATCCAATAATTCATCAAAAAGTAATAAGAAAAAAGCTTTGGGTTTTAGGCTTTTGGCTTTAGGCCCAAATTGGTCAGCTGCATGGAAACTTAGCTCTTTCAGATGGAGATTCTGGACAGGTTTGCTGATTTTTAGCGGCATTTTGATTGCACTTCCTTTTTTCTTTAATGCTATCGAAAAAAGGAATGGAATTAGTTTTGACGATATAGTTTTAGAGCGGATTCCAGCCATCAATGTCTCTGTTGCTGTCTTTTTTTTGATTTGGTCCAGTTGTCTGATACTGGTTATCCGGCTTTATCGAGACCCTATGATGTTGCTAACCACGTTATGGGCTTACAATTGTGTAACCCTGGTCAGAATGCTTTGTATTTGTCTTATTTCATTGAATCCGCCAGCAGGATTGATTCCCCTTGCAGATCCTATCACCAATCAGTTCTATGGGCAACGCTATATAACACACGATCTTTTCTTTTCTGGGCATACTACAACGGTTTTCCTGATTTTTCTTTGCCTGAAGAAGAATACAGACCGGATTTATACCCTGATTGCTACAATAATACTCGGAATTTTATTACTGGTACAACATGTACATTATACGATTGATGTATTGGCAGCTCCGGTTTTTACTTACGCATTATACAGATTTGCATTAACTATAACAAAAATCAGGAATCAACCCATTTTTCCCGACCCGGGACAGGGTTAAAGATGTTTAAAACAGATACCAAGGGCTGCAATTAAACGTTTAAGATGTCCGGGGGAATAACCTCGGGGCAATAAGAATTTAAAACAAGGCTGGTTAATAGCACTTTATTCATTAATTTTGCCAATAATAAAAAAATCATAATTATTTTTAAGTTAATTTCAACCTCTTCAAAATTGGGTTATAAGCAGTTGGTTTCACCTGCTAAAGACTTAAATGCTACCATGATATGAAAAAATTACTATGCCCTGAATTCTATCTAGGTGATAAGGTAACCCCGGAGCAATCAGACTTTTTCCATAAAAA
>Ga0207065_1031_pt1 | contig 33061 bp, 32 predicted proteins | sample Alteio_BWMinCont_27_FD_153492 | JGI IMG/M metagenome (GOLD analysis project Ga0207065, IMG submission 153492) | Enriched cells from forest soil in Barre Woods Harvard Forest LTER site, Petersham, Massachusetts, United States -... | ecosystem: Environmental > Terrestrial > Soil > Temperate forest >...
AATTCGATCGCAATGTCATATCCTATCTTTCTTACCTCGCGAAGCATTCTTTTTTTTTGCTGAAAGTACTGCCTTATTTTATGAAAAGTTGAGCTCTTGTTGCGGTTGATTTTCCAATGGTCAAGGTGATGGATCCATTCTAAATAGGCGTTGCCCTCAAGAAGAGGTTTAGCCCAGCTTCCAACGAGAAAGCCGATCCTGGCATCAGGGAATTGTTTTTTTAACAGAGGAAGGATCGCTGTTGCAATGACTACATCGCCAAGATGCGCGATATTGCTGATGAGGATCTTTCTTATTGGCAGAGCCTTTGTTTTCTTGGGAGAGCAAAAAAGTTCCCCTAAAAAATCTACGCTCCGAAGCAGAAAATAAAGAAACGGGTTTTTGACAAGATACTTTCCTTTTTGAGGAGAGCCAGGCTCTGTGTAAAGCTGCTTTACATCTGCTGCATTCACTTCATCATCCTTCATTAGGAAAAGGGAATATTGCAGGAAATAGTTTATTGCTCAAGGGCAAAGTTCCCCCTTAACAACAACATAAAAAAAATTTCATAAACGGGCGGAAAAGCAGCTGGAAAAAATAAATGCGCTTACCAGGAAAAGATCATTCACTATAAAAGAGGCAGTATAGATAATGACCTTTCAAAATGGAAAATTGAGGAGTAAAAATTGTGAAAAACAATAGCAAAGCAGTTGTCTACGAAGCCCTTTTTGTCTCCAAGATCAAGAAACTCACTATCGAGGAGATGATCTATGCTTTTTCATAGTTACGCTTTCTTGCTTCTTTTTATCCCCTTCATGATGCTCCTCTTCTTCGGCCTCTCCAAGCTAGGGCTGAAAACCTGGGCCAGGAACTCCCTACTTGTAGGGTCTCTCTTTTTCTACGCCTACTGGGACATACGGTTCATGCCCCTCCTCCTCCTCTCCATCCTTTTTAACTATTTTGTAGGCAAAAGGCTCCGCCGCTACAACAAAAAACTCCTCTTAATACTGGCTATCTCCGTCAACCTCCTCTTCTTTTTTACCTTCACCTACCTCGATATCATCCTCTCCATCTACAGCTCCCTCTCCCACATTCCCATCACCCCTCCGGAGATCACCTTGCCTCTGGGCATCTCCCTCTTCACCTTTACCCAGGTGGCCTTCCTCATCGATGCCTACAAGAGCAAGACGGAAAATTACGACCTCTCCTCCTATGGCCTGTTCGTGGCTATCTTCCCTCAGCTCTTTGCCTACCCAATCTCTCCCGATAAAGGGATCATGAGACAGCTGCAGAATGAGAATTTTTTCCGTCTGCATCCCAGCAATATCGCCAAAGGAAGCTTTATCTTCCTTTTAGGATTGGGTAAAAAACTTCTTATAGCAAATGTCCTTGCCACTTATGTCGGCTCAGTATTCGACCCTCCTGAAACAATTGCCAGCTTCCTGCCCGCCTGGATTGCCTCCCTGACCTACGCATTCCAGCTCTATTTTGATTTCTCAAGCTACTCCGACATGGCGATCGGCCTTGGACTTTTATTTAACCTAGAGCTTCCCTTTGCGGCAAATTCCCCCTACCACGCTTGCTCTCCTCTCGACTTTGCCAAGCGGATGCACAGCAGCCTCTTTGATTTCTTGCACGACTACCTCTTCATTCCTGTGCGGGAGTCGCGCGATTTCCACCCTCGCAACCTGCATAAGGCCTTAAAGAAAGGCCGCAGCTTACGTAGTAATCCCTTCCTAATTCGAGATCGATCATGTTGAGGAGGATTCTCCATCTGCTGCTTGCAGTAGGAATACCATTGTCATTAGGATTCAACCAGAAAGAGACGATCCCCTGGTTTACTGTCCCTGCTACTGCAGGTCCTGCAGCTGTGACGCTGTAATTTCTAGTATTGCTGTTGCGGTACCATGTCCAATTGAAGTAGACATCCCAACCATCGTAGCTTGGATTAAAACCGAGGCCTACACGGAATCCAGGCTTCCATTTTGGATTATGGCGAATTACGCTGCCTATGGCTGCATCAGGAGCTGGGTTATTAACTGTTTGGTTAAAGCCAACTATCAGATCATTTTCTTGGGCTTTCCACCAGAGAAAATCAGCAGTGACGAAAACGCCTGCGCTACCCATCATGTTTTCTGGGCATCCGCGTGCGGAAGGATTGATATTGTAGTTGACGGGAGGAGGCATCTGGCAACAAACCGGCGGTGAAGGCGGCGCTTCACAGCTAGGTGCGCAACCTGATCTGTCTCTAGCAGCTACACGAGAATCAAGTGCTACTTCTTCCGAACCCTTTAGGGCTGGAGCAGCAAAAAGAACTGAACTAATTGTGGATGCGGCTATCACCGGCAACCATTTGAAAAGTTTGTAAAACATTGCATTCCTCAAAGTGAATTTGCCTTTCTATACACATGCATAATACAAATGAAAATCCTGGTCAAGGATTTTTTTTTCCTTCCAAAACTGCTAAGGGGAAAATTCTTGTTAAGTGATTCAATTGCAAATGAGTAACAAAAAAACAGAACACGGATACTGGGCGCACAAAAAAAAATCATCGCGAAGCTTGCTGCTTCGCGATGATCGAAAAATAGGATTAAGAGTAGCTAAGGATTAGAAGTCGAATTTAACATCTAACGTTAAACCCTGCATACCGAGTTCAACAGTAGAAAAATCTCTTTCTTGAGCAACTGAACCTGATAGTAATTCTACTACATTAGGTGCCACAAAATGAGGGAGGTTAAAGTACTGGTTCACTTCCCAGCCCAATCTCACTCCCAAAAACATCTTATTGCAGTTGAGGCATGAACCCCAAGCTAACCCTGCATTCATTTGGAGATGAGGAACAACTCTCCAAAGGTTGCTTTCATGAGTCACATGCGATGTTGTAATTACGCCAACTGGCACGCCATCATCATTAGTAAACTGATTTACTGTTTCATTGTTTTTAAATACTTTTCCATAAAGGAGGGCAGTTGCAAGATTACCAAAAACCTTGAAACCAGAGTTAAAAAACCTCCAGTCGCCATTCAAACCAACTCTTGGACCTACGCCCCAGTAGTTAGTTTTGCCTGAATAGGTTCCAGGAACAAATGTGTCTGCGACAAGTAAAGCAGGATCAGGATTCGTATAGCTAACTGTTAAGTTGCGATCGATCCAGCCGCCTTCAGCACCCATGTAAGGTCTTAGGGAGAGAGCACAGCTGACAAAAAAATCTCTGCCGATTTCGAGATCAGCCATGTTTAAAAGCAGACGCCATTTTCCATCTACGTTTGCGAAATTCGTCGCCTCTGTCTGGAGCCAAAGAGAATACAGGCCGATTAATATTGGATCGGTAGGAGCTACAAACGACCTGCTTGTGCTGTTGCGGTACCATGTCCAATTCAAAGAGACATCCCAGCCATCATAATTTGGATTCCAGCCAGCGCCTACGCGAAAACCAGGCATCCACTTAGGGTTCAACTCAATGACATTGCCTTGGACTGTTAGAGGAAGAGTATCTGCAGTCTGCTGAAAAGCAATCATTAGATCGTTTTCCTGCGCTTTCCACCAGAGAAAGTCAGCAGTGACAAACATGCCTACATTTCCCATCAAATTTTCTGGGCATCCACGCGCAGAAGGATTGATGTTGTGGTTGACAACAGGAGGAAGCTGACAAGGGACAGAGCAAGAGGGCGGTGTTGGCGCGCAACCTTGCTGGCTGTTTTGCTGACGGGCAGCAAAACGTGGATTGACAGCAACTTCATCAGCAGTTTGCGCTGTTTCTGTTGCTGCAAATAGACAAGGTTTTTTTGTGATCGGAATTCGTTTCTTAACTTTCAAAACTTAAAAGTAGAAGAAACTATAATGCGAAAGCAGGATAATTGCAATCCCCTCCAAAAATAAATGCAGAAAGAAAATCTCTTAAGACAAAGATCTTGTGGGCTTTGTCTCTAGCTACAGATAAGAAAAAAAATCTTCTGGCAGAGGTTGCACTACTTGTCTAAATAGTTAGCAACGATCATTTTCAGCACTCCTTTTTGCTCGAGAATATCTATCGCAATGACAGCAATTGAAATGAGCATGATGGAGAGAAGAAGAATTTTCCCTTTCAGAGAGGCATAGAAAGAGGGTTTCGGTAATTTCCAAGCCATGCACGCTGGAAGAAATCCCAGCAGGATGGCTACGAATATTCCTGCGTATTGTAAAGCCAGAATGAATCCATGCGGATACAGAGAGACAAACCCGAGAGGCGGAATGAATGTCAAAAGGCAAGCGAGAACTCTGCCGCCATTGGTGCGTTTGATCTTAAAGCCATCGGCTAAAAAATCAGAGAGGCTGAGAGAGACTCCTAAAAAAGAGGTGAGTATGGCAAAAAAAGCAAAGAGGGTAGCTCCTGTAGCAATCCATCGGGTTTTCAGGATATGCTCTAACGACTGGGTAGCAGAATTTCCATTCTCCCAAGCTTTGATCAGTCCATATTCCCCTGAAAGAGGAACCACACCAAGGAGCAGCCACTCCCATAAGACATAGACGAGAAATGGGATCAGGCTGCCTAAAATGATCGTCCAGGTAAGGAGTTTACGGTCGTGTTTCATGTAGGTTGTCAGGCTGGGAATGATGATGTGGAAGCCAAAAGAGGTGATCACTACAGGAATGCCCAAAAGGACTGCGCTGAAATCGGCATGCTGCAAAAGCTCGTTGTCTATTTCAGAAGGAAGGAAGATGACGAGCAAAATATAGGCAAGGGCAAGCCCCAGCATAAGAATGCGGTTTATGTAGTCGACCGACCTTGTTCCCAAATAGATGAAGAGGGCAAAAACACAGAGCAGAGGAAGGGGGCCGAACCAGGTGGGCATGTTCCATCCGAACAGGAAATAAATGCCTTTAGAAAAAAGAGGGGTGCTTCCTGAAATGTAGGCCGCAGTCAGTGAATAGAGCAGGAGAAGGTAGACAGTCCAACTGATGCCTTTGCCTAAAGTCCCCAGTGTTTTTCCTGCCATTGTGATCAGGTTGCTCTCTCCAGGCATGGCAAGGTTCACTTCCAGGTACAAGAGGGCAGTGCATGTCATAAATAGCCAGAAAAAGATGAGGAGAAGGAGCGATGGGTAAAAGCCTGCAAAAGCGGTAGTAACTGGCATAGCCAGCATTCCTGCTCCTATGGCCGTTCCGGAAATAAGCAGGACTCCACCCAAAAAACGATTCGCTTTTTGCATACACTCTCCAAAAGTTTGCAATTAAAAGAAGAAAGGGATCTTTAAGATTTTGAGAAATTCCGCCAAAACAATGAATAGCGAAAAAAGAATGACTAGAATAAGGGAAAACTTACCGCCTGGTATGCGGTAGCCAAAGGAGAGCTGTTTCTTATACCTTCCTATCCAGACCATCAGAGCGGGCATGATCCCAAAGAGAATGACTGCGCAGATACCTCCTGCAAAGCTCAAGGCTTGGAAGAAAATCTGCGGATAGACCATAGCAAAAATAAAGGGGGGGGCAAGAGTGAGCAGGCAGAGCGGAAGGCTGTGTTTTTTTTCAGGATGGAGCTTAAAGCCGTCTGCGAGGAAGTGGGTCAAGCTCAATCCTTGCGCAAGGAAAGAGGTCACAATTGCAAAAAAGGCAAACCCCTGTGCATAGGCAGTAATCCAGTTGGAGCCGAGAACAGCGCGCATCGCCTGTGCAGCTTCTACGCCCCTTTCATAGCTATCCTGAATGCCTCCTGATCCAGAAAGAGGGACAACGCCAAGTACAAGCAGCTCCCAAATCAGGTAGATCGCAAGAGTGATCAAACTGCCGCCTAAAATCGTCAGCCTCGTCTTGCGGATACTGCCGTGCAGATAGGTAAACAGGGAGGGGATCATATTGTGAAACCCGAAAGAGACGACTAAAACAGGCAGCGGCATGAGGAGATACTTCCAGTTCGTATGGCTGAAATAGGTTGCATCCACCTTGCCCAAACCTAAAAAAATCATGCCAAAATAGGAGAGGATCAGACCTGCCATCAGATAGCGGTTCCAGATGTCTACTGGCTTAGTCCCGAGATAGATGACAATGCCAAAAAAAAGTGTGAAAAGAAGGCTGGCCAGCCATTCGGGCATCTGGCGTCCAAAAGATTCCTGAAAAAAAACAGAGAAAAGGCCGCCGCTTGCAGAAATATAGGCTACGAGAAGGGCATAGAAGAGAAAGAGGTAGAGGGTCCAAGCCAGGGTCTTTCCAGAAAAACCAAGGGTCTTTTTAGCCATAGATACGACATTTACCTGGCCTTGAAACCAGCCGTTGACTTCAACCATCAAGAGCCCGGTAAAGGTCATAAAAGCCCAGGCGATGAAAAAAAGAAGGAGCGAGGGATAGAAACCGACCATCCCCGTCAAAATCGGAAGGGCTAGCATACCAGCCCCAATGCAGCTGCCTGCTACCAGGAGCATGCCGCCAAAAACCCTGCCTGTAAATATCTTTTCACTCATAGTCTGTTCTGCAATTTTTCAGCAGTGCGGACCTCGGCCCCCAGCCTGCCTAATTCATAACCTTCAAAGTCGACAAATTTAAAAAACCTTTCATATTTTGGCTGCACAGCGGAGACCTGTCTTGCCATCTCCTGCGCAATGTAGCGGTAGTTCGGATGTCCCGAAGGAGAAGATCTCAGCTCGCAAATCCACTGCAGCGCACGGAGGTTGACGTGGAAGTACCAGCGGATATTGTAGGCCATGGGAACGACATATTGGGCTTCTTCTGGCAGCTCGGCCGCAATGGTATCATAGGCTTTCTTTGCCTTTTCCATGGCGTCGGTATACTCTTTTTCCATTTCAGTGCCCACGATCTCTGAGGGGACAAAATAGCCGTAATTGCAGGTCAAGAGCTGCCTCTCTTGCGTGAGGGTGCGGTGGCGATGGAGGTCGCGGTAGATGCCAAAATCAGCTACAAACTCAAAGGTAAATTCGGCATGTTCAAGGGCTCGTGGAGATTTGTGCCGGCGGTTTTCCCGCGAAGTGCAGGCCGCATCCAGGATACGCAAAATCTCCTCTTCCGGAAGTTTGCGGCACATCTCCTGAAGCTCGGCAAGCGATGCATCCGCATGTTCGAAAAGAAGAGCTCCCGCCACCTTGGCGCAGCTATCTTTATCGTGGTAGATCAAGCGAACGCCCGGCTGTCGAAGGGGCTCTAGGTCGCTGGTTAAATTCTGGGCGAGCTGTTTGAGCTCTGCCTGCATCTCTTCCATACAGGTAGCATAGGCTTGCTGATGCTTGTGCGAGGGATCTGCCCTGCGGATGAAGGAGGGGATGACTTTGGAGAGTTCTTGAAACGCCTTTTTTCCCATCTCCTGCATCTCTGCCAAATTATGGCTATTTAGCTTCTGCAAGATCTTTTCAAAAAAGCGCCCATTGCCAAAAGTTCCCATATTGGTCAGCGCAGAGGCAGGCAAAAGACCCCTTAGGCAGTCGAGCACTTTTGCCCTCAGGGAGGCGGTGTAAGCTGCCTTGGAAATGGCATGGTCGCGGGGGAACTGCTGTTCGATCAAGGCAGTGAGAGGAGGGATCAGTTTGCTATAGGTATCGAATAGGGAGTTGCAGGTTTCCAGATAGAGTCCGCGGTAAGCGGAGGTCATGAGTATTGGTTCCTGGTAGAAGAGGTACTCCCCATCCAGCTTCTGGTCGAAATAGATATAGCGGGTCGATTTTTCCAGAGGAGACCCGCCGAGCCGAGCATCTTCCATGATATTGGCTGCAATCATCGAAATATTTTCCAAAGCCAAGTGGGCGCCGCCGAGCTCCCCGATTGAATCATCGCCATAGCCATCCAATATCCGGTCGTAAAAGCCCTGCGCTTTTTTAATGGCGGCTGTCTGCTCTTCTCCCGTGAGATCTACACCGCTTTTTCCCGCTAGCGTCGCAAAGGAGGTGTCCTCATTTAAAATGAACTCCTTGAGAAGAAGGGAGCGAAGGCCAAGGCTGGACCTGGAATAGCGGGAAAAGAGGGCGCCCTTGACTACTTCAGGAAGATTGCGCAAGACAAATACATTGCTGGAGGTATTTGTCACATACTGTTCAAGAATTTTTATCTGCGCATCTGAAAATTCTTCATAATTTTGCATCATTTCCTCGCCTCTTTTTTTTCAAAAGGGTGGCTTGTACAACCTATCATATGCACTGTGTAACAAAAATTTATAGCTTTTCTTTGTTTTGCACGAATAAAATATAGAAAAATTAAGGGAACTAGGCTGCCACAATTCTTAAGCAGGATCAAGAGAAAAAATATGAAAGAAAAACTACACGAAAATGCCCTCTCCTTCCTAAAAGAAAGATACGACAACACACACCTCAATCTGCCGCTCCGCATGCGCAGGAATCGAAAATCTCCCGCTATCCGCTCTCTTGTGGCGGAAACCTCCCTGCTGAAATCAGATCTTGTCCTACCCTTTTTCATCATTGAGGGGGAGAGGAAAAAGGAGGCTATCGCTAGCATGCCAGGCATATTCCGGCTATCGCCGGATCTCGTTTTACGGGAAGCAGAGGAGATGCATACGAGAGGAATACAGGGAATCGCCCTCTTTCCTGTCACCCCCTCTGATTTAAAATCAGAACAAGCAGAAGAGGCTTTGCGTCCCGATTCGCTTTTGCACAGAACGTTACGGCTTATCAAAAAAGAGATCCCCTCTCTCTGCCTCATCTCCGATGTCGCGCTCGATCCCTACACGACGCATGGGCATGATGGCCTTGCGAACAAGGCAGAGGAGATCCTCAATGATGAAACCGTCCGCCTGCTAGGTAAAATGGCAGTAGCCCAAGCAGAAGCGGGCGCTGATGTAGTAGCTCCCAGCGATATGATGGATGGACGGGTTGGCTTTATCCGCAGATCTTTAGATCTCAGCTCTTTTCAAAACACCAGCATACTGGCTTACAGCGCCAAATACGCCTCCTCCTTCTATTCGCCTTTCAGAGATGCATTGCAAACAGAGCTCTCTTTTGGAGACAAGAAAACCTACCAGATGCATCCGGGAAATGTCCGCGAAGCCCTATTGGAAGCTGAGCTTGATGAAAAAGAGGGAGCGGATATCCTTATGGTGAAGCCTGCTGGAATGTATCTGGATGTAATCGCTAAGTTACGGGAGAGAACCCATAGGCCTGTTGCAGCCTACCATGTCAGCGGAGAGTATGCTATGGTCATGGCTGCCTATGAGAAGGGGTATTTGCATGCACCGTCTGCTTTCTATGAAACCCTGCTCGGGATTAAAAGGGCCGGAGCAAACTTGATCTTCACTTATGCAGTAGAGCAGGTGCTGGAATTTCTAGACAACTGAGGCGCTCAATAGAAGTTCAGCTTTTCATTGTACCTCTCATAGTAGATGGTGTGGTAGAGCTCTTTGCCAGTCCTGCCTTTGCAGGCAATGTCCCTCAGCCATGCTGACATCGCATAGCCTATCCTGGTGCGGCTGCTCTTCGTAAGGAAGAGGTCGAGCGGCATGGTGATGGAAAAGCCCTTGTCAAAGTAGCGCTGGTCATTGATCCGGTCGTTAGCATTGGTAAACGCATACCAGAGGCCAATCCTAAGGCCGCTTGCAAAGGTTCTTCCTACCTCCATCCGGATGCCTTTATCTTTAGCTAAAAACTGTCCGATGGAAACGATAAAGTCGAGGCTAAAAGGCTTGTACTGATAGTAGAAGTTCACAAAATACTGCAATCCTATGAAAGGGACATAAGTCGGGCAATAGCCTTCCAACTTCCGGATCTTGTGCGTCAGCCCAAAAATAGGGCCATACTTTCTTTTGAGAAATGTTGCAGCTTCAAAACCGACCGCCCAATTGGCGTACACGGGATAGTAGAGAGACTCCCAGGCAATGCCAGCATAGGCAGTCTCAAAGTATCCGGCAGCCAGGCGTGTGAACCAGCCCTGCCCCAAGTTCCAGCTCTTCTGCACAAAGGCCACATCGAGATGAAACGAGTTGCTCTGATGGTAGCGGATGCTATCGGATCTCACATTGATGATTTGCGAGGGGTTGAGTATGTCGCAAGATCCCAAGTGAATGGCGCTTGATTTGATCGTATAGCTAGCCACAGCCGAGTAGTAGATCTCGTCGAACAGGTAGCCTTCGGGACCTGCGATAAAACCCACATCGTATTTGAACTTGCCGGTAGAGCTGCCAAAATAGGAGCGGAAAGCGGGCCTGAAGGTAAAGATCCAGATGCCCTTGCTGCGCTGGTAGAGCGTTGAGGAGTCATATTTTCCTGGTTTGCCGGTAGCTTCGCGCAAAGGCGCCACGGTACGCAACTCATACTCCCCAATCAGCCCTTTGCGGTAGCGGATCAACTCTTCCATGCGAAATTTATATTCCTGGACACACACGCCATCTGCCTCAACTACTGCCGCTATCGTGTCTAGATTAGAGGGAGCCAGGGAAGCCAGGACAGATTCAATGCGACTCCGGACGACATTTTCTTCGCGGTAGCGCACGTTGATGATCTTGATCCAAAGGTCGCTCTTCCCCTTGGGTTTCGGGGTGATTACTATTGTATAGATATCCAGCCCCTGCTCTTGAAAGGCATAGGCGAGCTCATGGGCCATCTCCTCCTGCGAGCGAAGCTCTCCCAAGGCTTGCGTATCAATAGGCGCTGTGTAGGGCGCAGGATCGCCAATTTTTGGGAAAAACCCTTTGGATTCACCCAAATTATAGGTAATGGAAGCAGAGGCTGCGACATTATTGCCGCGGAGAGAGCTGACCGAAAGGTGGAGAAAATCAAACAAAGTGAGCTGGACTCCCGCATTGACCCTGAATTTGACCTCCCTTCCTTTTTCATACTCAAACTTGTGCCTTTTGTAATCATTGGCATCATATTCGGCAATCAGAGTCAGGTGTTTTAAGAAGGTCTGGTACTTGCGGAAAGGGGTCCATGCGCCGCCGAAAAAAAAGCCATTGATCCGGCCTGTCCCCCAGCCTAATGAGAGTTCGAGGTTGTACTCGTTGAAAGTTTGCGTAGCTACGGCATAAAAGGAGCGAAAGCGCTTCGTCCCAATAAAATCATTCAGCCCGATGGCAATCTCGGGCATGCTGGGAATGCCATCGCTTTTGCGCAGGAGCGAGAACTTGAAATTCGCAGCGCGGTCTGCTTCATCGCCGAAGCCGCGGTGCCCAAACCCTGAGTCTAGTTGCCCATGAAAAACCCAATAATTGCCCGATAATTCCAAACGGTCAAAAAATTGAAACATCATGCTGTAGACGCGGTAGGGAGGAAGGTAGGAAAAGCCAAAGCCAAGCAGGCCCGATTTTGCCATGCGGGCGGAGGGCATTGTGAAATATCCCCCTTGCATCAGGTAGTTGAAGACCAGAGGAAGCTGGTCGTGGATCTGCTTGTCAACCTCTGAAACAACCTCCAGATCGCGGAAGAGGGAGGAGCAGCCATCTTCAAAATGAAAATCCTCCTCCGCTGAGCACAGGCTGAGCGCAAGTGGGAAAAAGAAGATGAAAAGCCAATTTTTATTCATGAAAAAACGAAAGATCAATGTTCCTTTTTAAGGAAAGCCGAAGAAAAATGCTATACTTCAAAAAAAAACTTCATTTTGTCATGTTGCTGCCACCTTCTCAAAACGATTTCCTAAATCCTTGAGTATTAAATGAAATTTAGGGAAATAGGATCTTAACGGATTCTTGAATGATTTATTGATCCTTATCCCGCTTCCTTCTATACTGCCATTAGCGCGTACTTCTCAAAAGATTGGACGGAAGAGATGAGCAAAACAAATGGGATTTTAGGCATGGGATATCTTGAAGATTTTCGGCAAAGGATTCTCCAGAACGATTATCCAGGTTTTCTGCGGATCTGGGAGGAATATTGTTATGGCGATGAAGTGAGCGGCGAAGAGTTGAGGCAGGTATTGCTGGATGCCAAAAAGGCAGATTTGGCCAAGCAATTTGGAAAACATGTGGAAAAAGGGCTCACGCTATGGAGAAAGCTCACAGATAAAAAATACCTCCATGAGGTTGTAAAACTGATCCTGGATATCCAGAACACCAATAGCGACCTTTTGGGAGAGGTTGCCTACAACTATTTAAAAGAGACGTATGGTGAAGACCCTCTCTTTCAAGACAAACTCCGCATGCTCGGCCTGCGCTCCGGAGGTTCTTTTCAAGGTGCAATCAGCCATTATGAACTCCTCTCCCATCTGCAAAAGGGAAATTATGTCTTTCATTCGGGAGGTTGGGGAACCTGTGAGATCATCGATGTTTCCCGCATCCGCGAAGAGATCTCTTTGGAATGCGACTTTGTAGTAGGGGTCAAGCACCTCTCCTATGCAAACTCCATGAAAATGCTAATCCCTCTTTCTAAAGAGCACTTCCTCACAAAACGATTTGGAAATCCTGACCTTCTTGAAAAAGAGGCAAAGGAAAATCCCGTCCAGGTGATCCGTATGCTTCTGGAAGATATGGGCCCAAAAACAGCAGGCGAGATCAAAGATGAGCTCTGCGACCTGGTCATTCCTGCTGCTGAATGGAACCGCTGGTGGCAAAATGCGAGATCTAAAATCAAAAAAGATACAAAAATCGAATCGCCAAAAGAGCTCAAAGATCCCTTCCGCCTGCGCGAAGAAGAGGTCTCCCATGAGACCACCTTTTATAAAAATCTAGAAGCCAAGCTCGATATTGCTGAAGTGACGCAGATGGTCTACAGCTTCCTGAGGGATTTTCCTGAAACATTGAAAAACCAGGAGTTTAAAATCTCTTTAGAAGCGAGGATCCAAGCAGTAGTCAGCACACAAAATATTACAGAAACACAGAAATTAGAGCTCTTTTTCCTCCTTGAAGACCTCGGCATCCAGAAAGAATATGCGCCCATAAAAGAGGCTATCGTAAAGTGTAAAAATGTCAGCGAACTGATCAAGAGCATTTTAATCGTAGCCTTTAAAAAGCGGACTTTAGTCCTGGTACGCAGCCTTAGAAAAGATTGGGAAGCCATTTTTCTGGATCTTCTTTTCAATTTGGACCAGAGCGTTTTAAGGGATTATATCCTCTCTGAGCTATCGCAAGGCGAACATGCAGCTAAATTAAAAACAAGGTTAACCGATCTCCTGATCCATCCGATCTCCTATCCTGATGTATATGCATGGTATTTTCAAAAGATCCTGGAGAAAAAAACATTGCCCTTTGCCGACAAATCGGGAAAAAGCAAATTTTTTGAAGGCTTTCTTATTTTGCTCGACCATGCAGGAAGCAAGCCTGATTCCAAAGATCTCGCAAAGCGGATGGCTGCCCTGATCACTGCAGAAAGGTTCAAGGTAGTTCGGGATATCCTCCAGCACTCCTCATTAGAAGAGGTAAAAGAGTTCCTGCTGCTCGCTACCAAATGCGAAATCCTGACCGACCATGACATTAAGATCTTCTACTCTCTGGCTGAGGTGGCCTACCCCTCTCTTGCTAAAGGACAGAAGGAGTCTTCTGATGCAGAAAATATCATCTGGACAACGGAAGAGGGCTATTTTAAAACGCAAAAGAGAATCCAGCAGATAGCGACCATTGATACGATCCAAAATGCGAAAGAGATTGAAGAGGCAAGGGCATTGGGAGATCTGCGCGAAAACGCTGAATTTAAATCTGCCCTAGAACGCAGGGATCGTTTGCAAGCCGAATTGAAATTCCTTTCCGACCAGATGAATAAGGCGCGCATCCTTACAGCAAAGGATGTTCCCTCCGATTCTGTAGGAGTAGGCAGTATAGTGGATTGCACCGATTCAAAAGGCAATAAGATCCGCTTTACTCTTTTAGGGCCATGGGATGCGAACCCTGACCAAAATGTCCTCTCCTTCCAATCTAAATTTGCCCAAGCAATGAAAGGAAAAGCGGTCGGTGAAAAATTTAACTTCCAGAATGAAGTATTTATCATCACAGATATTCATAGTTTTTTTGAGAAAAAGTAAAATGTGCTGGATAAGTTTTTAAAAGTTTCTTATAAGAGGGGGGTGAATGCCCCCTCTAAGGTTTTTAATGGACAATGCTAATGCTGCCCCAAAAAGGGCGATTACACTTCTTATAGCAAGCCGCAACGTCCATAAGATCCGCGAGTGCAAAGCCATACTTGGGATTTTGCCTCATCTCGATATCTTGAGTCTTTTAGACTTCCCTCACTACACGCCGCCGGAAGAGACAGGTGCAACGTTTGATGAAAATGCGATTCTAAAAGCTGTTCATGCTGCAAAAGCATTAAAATTATGGGCCTTGGCAGATGATTCAGGTCTTGTCATACCTGCTTTACATGGCGCTCCAGGCATTTTTTCTGCGCGCTATGCAGGCAAACAGGCAACGGATGCGGAAAACCGCAAGAAGTTGCTCGATGAGATGAAACACCTTATGGATGAAGATCGCAGGGGCTATTACCATTGCTCTGTTGCCCTCGCCTCTTTTGAAAGGGTAAAAAAATGCACTTCAGGAACATGCGAAGGCAAGCTTCTCGCTAAGGAACGGGGAGGCGGAGGGTTTGGCTATGATCCTCTATTTATAAAAAATGAGTATAACAAAACCTTTGCCGAGCTAGAAGAATCCTTAAAAAACCGCGTCTCCCATCGCCGCAAAGCTCTCGATAAAATTCTTCTCTCCCTAGAAAACCTCTCGCCTGTTTAAGAGACTGTCTGCGATTTTAGCTTTCGTCGATTTTCGGAGAATTTTTGGCCGCTTTTCGATTCTTTTTTGGAGGGTAATATACGAATGTTGATATAACCCTCCAAAAAAGAATCGAAAATCGGTTCAAAAAGTCCCAAAAATCGACTGAAACTAACATCGCAGACAGTCTCCAAGGGAGGGGATCGCCATGCACTACTACATCGATGGCTACAACCTGCTCTTTCAAACGCTGCACCCTTTAAAAGATCTGCGCGCGAAAAGAGAAAAGATGGTGGAGCTGTTGCAAGAAAAGCTCTCTGCCTTAGATCTTTCCCTGACCATTGTTTTTGATGGTTCCCATTACAGGGGGGAAGAGAGCGGCTTTCAATATCTACCCTCTCTGCAAATCATCTTTACTCCCAAAGGACAGTCTGCAGATGAGTATATTTTAGAAAAGCTCTCTCATACTCTTCATCCTTCCGAGTATACCATTGTCACATCTGACAAGGCGCTAAGCCAAAAATGCCGGGGATTAGGAGCTCATACTAAAAACATTGCTGATTTCATGCGCTGGGCCTCTAAAAAATCTACCCTGCACGATGAGAAAGAGAGAGAACCTACCTTTAAAGATTCAAAGAAAAACATCGAAAGGCTGCTGAAAATCTTTGAGAAAAAATTCCAAGAAGACTCAAATCTCTAGAAAAGAAGATCTTTAAAAAGGGTCCGACCATTGAAAATCTTGTATGAGTTGAAAGACTTCTTTTGTTGTGGCTGCGTGGTTGATGCTGCAGCGCAGCTCTTTTACCCCATGGCATTTTTTTAGGTAGAAGCAGCCGACCCTGCGAAAATCGAGAAGGGCCCTCCGTTCATTCTGATAGCTCTGGATCGCCTCCAAATGCTGCAGCAGGGCAGAACGCACATCCCATACGCTCTTTCCGTTTACAGGGAGATCCTGATAGAGGCGCCTGATCTCTTCAGCAATCCAGGGCTGGCCCATTGAACCTCGGGAGACCATGACTGCATCGCAGCCAGTATGCAGGAACATCCTCTTTGCGCTATCCGCATCAAAAACATCCCCATTGCCGATCACCTTTATGTTCTTAGCCTCTTTTTTACACGCGGCTATATAGTCCCAGTTCGCAGACCCTAAATACCCTTGCTCCCGCGTTCTTCCATGGATGCAAATCGCGGCAGCTCCCGCCTCTTCAGCAATCCTTGTGACCAGGGGAGCTACAATGGAATCATCATCCCAGCCAGCCCGTATCTTAACAGTCACGGGAATCTTCACAGCTGCCCTCATCTCGAGAATGATCTCTCCAATCAGCTCAGGGGTTTTCAGCATGCCAGATCCGCTGCCATCCTTAGTCACTTTATCTACAGGACAGCCGCAATTGAGGTCGACCACATCAAAGCCGAGATCCTCAATGATTCTAGCCGAAAGTCCTGCAATCTCAGGCTTGCTGCCGCAAATCTGGCCGCCGATCGGGTGCATATCCCCTTCGAAATCGAGTATCCGGTAGGTGTTGGCATCATGGCGCACGAGGGCATCCATTTTGACCATTTCACAGAAAACAAGTCCTGGCTTATAGAGCAGGGACATACGCCGGAAAGGGAGGTCGGAGCATCCTGCTAGAGGAGCATAGAAGATATTGTTAGGCAAAACAAGATTGCCTAATTGAAAATTTTCTTGATAGCTCATGGGCTCACGTAATGATTGCGATAATGATCTTTTCTACAATTTGGAGGACAATATAGGCGATTAAAGGGCTAAGATCCATCACTCCTCCAATCGGAGGGATGAATTTGCGGAAGAGATTCAAGTAGGGATCTGTATAGTGAGCTACAAATCGGATGAAAGTAGTATGCCTCCAGGCGGGAAACCAGGAGGAGGTCACTCTTACAAAAAGAAGGATGGTATAGCAAAGGAACAGCAAATGGATCGTATGGGCAATGATAGGGATAATCATTTGTTTAAAATAGCCTCTCTTAGAGGCAATCATTTTAGCCGATAACGCCTCAGGAATAAAAGAACTTTTTAAAGCATCTCTTTTATTTCCATAAATTTCTCGAGCAGTTAAAATCCCTTTTCCAGACATTCGCCACAATTAAATATATGCAAATTATTGGTATAGAGATCGACCCCCCCTTCATCCATCTCGCAAGAGCCGAAAGAAGGAAAAAAAAGGTTCGCATCCTCAAACTGCAAACTTTTGATTTCCAGGATCTTTCAGAACAGGCAAATGTAAAGCAGCTTTACATTTTAGAAAAAGAAAGGCTCCCTCTCGTTTCTGGGCTTCCCGCAAAAGATCTCCTGCTTCGTCGCTTTTTTCTAAAAACAACTAAAAGAAAGATTGCCTTAAAAACCCTTCCCTTCCATCTGGAATCCCAAACTTTTTTGGATCTGGACAAAATTATCTCCCTCCCTTTTTTTGAGCTGAGCAAAGAAGGGTGCGAAGTCTCTTCTTTTTCGACGACTAAAACTCTTTTAGAGGGGCAGCTAAACCTGTGCAAAAGCCACTCTTTTGACCCTGAACGCATCTCTTCCATCCCGATGGCGCTAGCCCGTTTCCTGCAGAGATCTGCTCCCGAACAAACAACCTCCCTGATCTTTCATATAGGCTCATCCTCATCAACTGCTGTTTTTGTGGAAAAGGGCCAGTTGAAGGCTTTTCATGGCATCCCTTTGGGATTGGATCATCTCCTGGCCTCCCTTAAAAAAGATAAAAAAACAGGAGAAAAAGAGGAAAACATAGACCTTTTAGCGCTGCCAGACCTCGGTTTAACCCATTTTAAGAAAGAAGTCAGCGCATTAAAAAAAGAAGCCGCCAAAGCTTTTTTCTCTCTTGTTGAAACTGAGAATATCCCTCCTAAAAAAATTCCCCTTCTCATTACAGGCCAAGGAAGAAAACTTCTCCACCTTGAGGAGTTTCTTGCCTTAGGATTTGCTGAGAGCTTTTCCCATTTTCTTCCCGAAGAAAAGGAGTTTCCTGACCTAAAGCAACATGCCGTGAGCTTGGGATTTGCACTGGATGGCCTGGCAAAAGATGGCAGATCTTTGCAATTCCGCCAAAAAGAGTTTATCCCTTTGAAACACTTGAGAAAACTGGCTGCATCTTTCCTGCTCCTCTTTCTGATCAGCACAAGTTTTGCCCTTGCCCTGCATCGCTATACCCAAAAAGAGTCGGCAAAAAAAAATAGCTCCCTTGCAAGCCTTCTTGATCTTGCGATAAAAAAGGATTCCGACCTATTGCACAGACCTTTTCCCCCTGCTGCTTCAGAGAGTTTTGAGACACGTCTGCTCTCCTGGGAAAAAATGCTCGTCAAAGAGGGGAAACCGATCCCCTACCTGCTTAAGGCTCCTTCTGTGGCGGATGCATTGGCATGGCTCTCATCGCATCCCATCCTCAATTCTGGCGAGGAGATCGACCTTATTACTTTTGAATACGAATTAGTGAAATACCCTAAAATTGATGCCTGGCAGGAGCCCTCTCTTGCTAAAGTACATTTAGAATTCCAGATCCCTTCCCATACATTGGCACGAAAACTCCATGAAGCCCTTTTGAAAGGGGATCATTTTGTGAATCCCTCTCAAGAAATTGTTTGGGAAGCCAAGGAAAACTCTTATAAAACCTCTTTTTACTTAAACCCTCTTAGCACCTATGATAAAAAAGCTTCTTGAAAGCCTGGGCAAGCTCCTTGTAGATCCAAAAATACATGCAGCGGCTCTTTGCCTTACTCTGCTGCCGCTCCTATTCGCTGCTTTTGCTTTTTTTCAACAATCTGCCCATATAAGAGATTTACAAGCTCACTTCGCTAAAATGCAACATAACGCGGCCGCAAATTGGCGGGAGCGGCTTTTGAAAAAAGAATTTTTAGAAAAATTTGCCTCCAGCGACCCCTATTTCATCAACAATTATTTAGAAAGCTTTACTTTTCTGGAGAAAGAGGCAAAAACTGTCAGCAGACTCTCTCAAGATCCTCTTTTTCAGAACGACCTCTCTCTTCGCGCCCGCCTTCAACTCCTGGGCGAGGGAGAGAACCAGCTCTCTTTCATTGAAGAAAAGGTTAAAAAGAGCAACCTTGTGCAAGAGACGGAAGAGCATCAAGCAAAGCCTGTGGAAACAGATCTTGCCGATCTTGAAAAAATCCTCTCCCTAACGGAAGGGGTGGCTATCGGCCCCTATCTTCCCTGCGAGAAGCAGCCTCAGCTCATCATCACATACTTGCGCCTCGAAAAAAATCCGGAAGCTGAAGGGATCTATTTCTTGACGATGGATCTACTGAAAAGAGAATGGCTGAAAAAAAATAAGGGGAGCCTATGAAAAAACTTCTGCTTTTTTTTAGCCTTTTTTTGCTCTTTTGCGGCTGTGCATCCCGCCATTTAGAGGAGGATCAGGAGCGACTGGCCTGCATTCAGCTCATGGATCGCAGCGGCATTACAGAAACAGTCAGTACATCCGAACGGCTGGCAAATTACGGGCGCATTGATTTTAACGGATCGCAGCCTTACAGGCAGGTGCTCCGGATCTTTACTAAGGATCACTTAGGAAGAAGCCGCTCCAAAATAACCAGTTATCATCCTAACGGACAGATCTGGCAGTATTTGGAAGGAAGGGATAACAGGGCAAGCGGCGCCTATCTGGAATGGCATCCTTCCGGAAAAAGAAAAATCGAAGCAAGAGTAGTGGAAGGTCCTGCTGATTTGAGTGAACTTGCGCAAAAGGAGTGGATTTTTGATGGGATCTGCAGAGTTTGGGATGAAGAGGGGGCGTTAACTGCTGAAATCCTCTATGAAAAGGGGCTTTTGGAAGGAGTATCCAACTACTTCTATCCCAATGGGGGTTTAGCTAAATGCCTTCCCTGTGTAAGAGATGAGATCGATGGCGAGCTGCGCCATTACCGTGAGGATGGAAGCCTTCTTTCCACTACTTTTTATGAAAAAGGAGTGAAGAATGGCCCCTCTATCGGCTACTGGGAAAATGAGGCCCCCTCTTTCATCGAAAGTTATGAAGAGGGCAGCCTGGTAACGGGGATCTATTGGAATGAAAAAGCAGAGATAGTAGCTGAGATTCAAAACGGCTCGGGGACTAAACTAATCCCCAAAGAGGATGCTTGTTTTGAGAAGGTCGAAATACAAAATGGCAGGCCTGAGGGCAGGGTGGAGTGCTGCAATGAAAATGGCGAGCTTGTCCGTGTCTATTATCTGGCTGAGGGGAAAAAACAGGGAGAGGAGCTGCAGTTTTATCTCTCTTCAGAGTTATTGGGGCAAAAGAGGGATGAGCCTTTGCCAAAGCTCCAGCTTCATTGGGATGGGGATGCGATTCAAGGGACAGTGAAAACCTGGTACAAGAATGGAAAACTTGAGAGTCAAAAGGAGTTCTATCAAAACAGGAAAAATGGGATGAGCTGCGGCTGGTATGAAGAGGGGAGCATCCTATTTGTTGAAGAGTATGAAAATGAGCTTCTCATCAATGGCTCCTATTACAAATTGAAGCAGGCTGAGCCCGTATCGAAAATCATCCAGGGAAATGGGATTGCAACTCTTTTCGATGGAAAAAAGGGACATTTCCTGCGGAAAATAAAGTATGTAAATGGAAAGCCCCAGGAATGAGCAAGGATCAGATCCGTAAAACAATGCTAGGGCTTCGGAGATCGCTGTCTAGAAAGAGAAGGCAGCAGGCAGAAACCCTTGCGGCAGATGCGTTACAATGGCTTGTGCAAGGCAGTTATCCTGTCCTCTCCTTTGCCAGCTTTTCTTCAGAAATTTCCCTCTGGGCTGTTAATGGATGGCTTGCGCAGCAGGGAAGGCTTCTCCTTCCTAAAATGACAGGGGAAGGACTTGAGATTTTTTCCATTACCGATATAAAAAGAGATCTACAGCTCTCCCCGCTTGGGATCTTAGAGCCCAACCCTGAATTATGCCGGCTTATCGCAAGGGAGGCGATCAGGCTTGTCTTTGTGCCGGGCGTTGCTTTTGATTGCAAACAGGAGCGTCTTGGCTATGGTAAGGGCTGCTATGACCGCTTTCTTTCTCTATCTCCTTTAGCCCACCGGATGGGAGTTGGTTTCAAAGAGCAGTTGTTCGAAGGAGATCTTCCTACGGCTTCCCATGATTGCAAACTAGACGCTTTGCATCTTTTCTAGAGTTCTAATCATCTTCAGAATCAGAAGAAGAGTCCTGCTCTTCTCCTTGCTGGTTCTTGTTTTTTTTAGGGGGGGGCTTGCAATAGTAGACCCCTTCGCAAGCATTAGCCCTGACAAGAGAACCTGGAGAGACTCCGCTGCATGTGGAGTAAAAACCCCCATTTGTACATTTCCAAACAACCGTGTAGGGAGTCATCGATACATTGGGAGCTGATGGCGAATGGAATTTCGTAGGGTCGAAATTGGTAGCCCAACTGAGCTGCTCGCCTGGCTTAAATCTGGCCTGCCCTAAAAAAGTTCCATCGGCTCCCTGGATAACCGCTGTCAGCGGAAAGGCAGAGTCATTTAAAAGATTGATCCCTCCTGGGACAATCGCTGAGAGAACACAGGGAGTAGTAAACAAAATCAGGCAGATGTATAAAAGGATATCTGTTGAGAAAGCCGGTATGTATTTTTTTGCCATCTAGATAATCCTTGGAACAGTTTCTCGATGAAATAGCGCACTTTCCTTAAAAGTGCAAGAGGTATACTGTCCCCGCTTAGTTTGTGTGAATTTGGACTGACTCCGACTTTGCCAAACGACTTCTTCTCGTCGCCCTTCTCTACCGAGAATGGTGCTCCTCATGCGAAGCCCTTTGGCTTTGTCTCGCAGAGCCCAAATTTCACAAAACCTCACCGGTCTCAGTATAGTTGCAAGAATCACTGTTGAAAATATCCAGGAAAAATTCCCGTACAAAAAAACCATTTTCCACTCCTATTTCCATAGAGAAAAATTCCTCTTAGGACCTGGAACATCTAGGAGGAAAGTATACCTCGGAAAGCAAAAGTGGAAAATTTTACTCTTGATTTATTTCCCCCTAAAGTCTTAGTTTTTATTTCATGAAAGTTAATTCGCTTCACGTGAAATCATTTTCACGTTTAAGAAAAAATACGATTCCTAGATGAAAAATGGAGAAGAAAATGAAAAGTAAGTTCTTAAAAGCATTACCATTAGTTGTGGCTGCTATTTTAGCTACAACTTCTGTATTTGGTGCAAAGCCAGATCGCAAAACAACAAACACTCAGAGTGCTGCTTCTTGCGGATGTCCTTCTACGATGGATGTAGATTCAGGCTGTGTAAATTGTGTCGGTGGATGCAATGCTCCTGCCCGCTATGACCTACGCTGCCCTTTTGGGGTGTTTTTCAGCGCAGATTTCCTCTACTGGCAAGCAAGGGAAGACAATCTCGCTTACGGCATAACAACAACCAATCCTATTGGATCTCCTCCTCTTAATGGAGTAGTTCTCAACCCAAAATTCAAATGGCACCCAGGTGTAAAAGTAGGTTTGGGTTTCAGTTTTGATCAAGATAGCTGGGATCTTTTTGCTGAATGGACGCACTACGTCTCTCACAACAATACAACTACACAAGCTCCTGTAGGCGGATTCATCATACCTACCCTGAATAATCCTGCTACAAGCGTGTTCTCAGCATTCCTCGGAACTCCTGTAGATGCTGCAATGACCTGGAGATTGATCTATAACACAGCAGACCTCAATCTTTCCAGAGCCTATTGCTTAGGAAAAATGCTGAATTTCACTCCTCGCGTAGGCGTAAGGGGTTCCTGGTTTAAGCAAAGCTATGACACTCAATACGATGGTCTCAGAACAGCACTTTCCATCCCAGTGGGAGTTTATAGAATACATACTAAGCTTAATTCATGGGGTCTTGGACCACGTTTTGGAGTCGATACAAATTGGATGCTTGGAGCGGGATTCCGCCTCTTCGGCAATGTCAATGCAAGTTTGCTTTATACAAAATTTAACGTAGCAAAGACCCAAACATCCACTACTATTTTTGGCACCATCACTGCTCTCTCTGTGCAGAACAAGAGAGGCAATGCGCAGCTAAGACCTAATATGGATGCAAATTTAGGTATCGGCTGGGGCAGCTTCTTTGATAATTCCAACTGGCATCTCGACTTTGCTATCTCCTATGACTTCAACTACTGGATGGATGCAAACGCCGACATGACTTTTGTGGATACTTATGCCAATGGAAAGTTTGTTTCTGGAGGCAACCTTTCTTTGCATGGTGGAACATTTAGAATGAGGCTCGACTTCTAAGTCTAGCTAAAGGAACTAGTTCTCCATTTTAATCTAAGACCCAAACTGTATACGCAGTTTGGGTCTTCTTCTTTTTGCGGACTACCGACTACCCTTTAATGACCTTCACAGCCAAATTCACCAACAATGAGCTGAGTAGAGGGGATATCATGTATTGCTTGCCATTTGATAACTGGCGTTAAGAATTGAGCAAGAGATTTTTGATCCCATTCTAAAAGAGGAGAGTTAAGTGAGGAATTCACCTCCTTTTCTGCATCATCGAGAAAAAGAGGAACCTGGCCTGGATAGCTAAAGCGGCCTCCATTGATCTTTCGCGTGGTATACGGATAGGGTTCATACATATGGAATGAATAGAAAACATTCATTCAAGATATTATATCCAACAAGCGCAGGATGATTTTTCAACTGAGCTGCTATCTCTTGCCAGCAACGAATTGCTTGCTGTTGATAGACAAGATCTTGCCATATTCGCAAATCATCCTCTGCACCTCCCAGTTAAGAGGCTTTTTCTTGAGAAGCGAATAAAAACAGGGGGGAAACAGCAAGCGACACCAACAAAAATAATCGAGCAGGAAAAAAATCAGCTGACGAAGGGATAGGCAAAATAGGGCTCTTCTATTCGAGGCGGGCGAGGCCTTTAGCACGGCTTTTTTCAAACATAAATTTAAAAAAGATGATGGTTGCAGCAAGATAGATCAGATTTAGGACAAGGCTGATCAAAAAGTAGCGGAGAGGAAAGATCCCTGTGTTTAAAATAGAGCGCATCCCCTCAAAAATATAGGTCGTAGGCAGAGCCCAAGCTATATGCTGCCCCCAGTTGGGAAGCGCACTGACAGGATAGAAGACGGCGCTGAAAGGGGCAAAAATATAGGCCATCATCCAGGCAAGCATCTGCAACCTCTGCCCCCAATACATGATCACCCCTCCTGCCAAAAACCCTATCGACCAGCCAGAAAGGATTAGGAGGGAGGCAAAAGGCACAAAACTCCAACCCATCGTAAAGACATTCAATTCATAGAGGAGATAGACGACAAAAGAGCCAAATAGGAGGCTGATCACAACCTTGAACAGGCAGACCAGCATGACACCAAAAACCCATTCAACGAGACGGAGCGGCGTTGAAAAGAGGTTTACCAGATTGCGATTCCAAAACTCCTGCAAAAGGTTGACGCCTACCTCATAGTTGCCCCGCCAGACTATCCCCCAGAAGATCAAACCTGTTAAAATAAACAGGGAGATATCAGGCACATCCTGGTCAATCTTTTTTATCCAGACTGTAGCCATGCCCCATAGAAAAATATCGATGACTGGCCAATAAAACAGGTCGGCAAGCTGATCTAGTTTCGTAAAGATGTAGAAATAACGCAGAAAGACAGCCCAGACGCGTTTAAAACTTATAGTCATTATTCTTTCCTACCATTTTCAAAAAGTAATCTTCCAGGGTGGGCTGGAAGATGGTGATATTTGTATAAGAGACGCCTGCCTTTGCCAATTCAGTTAGGAATTGTGCGATTTGCGACTCATCCAGCTTAACTTCTATAAATCTATTTTCCTGCTGATAGGGCATCTTGAGCTTTTCAGCGATGGCTATCGTCCGCTTCATTCCATCGCCCACAAGAAGCTGCAACTTACAGCTAGAAACGCTCATAGCAAGCTTTTCAGGCAGGTCATCCGCAATGATCTTCCCTTTTTGGATGAAAAGAACGCGATCGCATAACTCCGCTACTTCATCCATTTTATGCGAGGTGAAGAGAATGGAGAGCCCCTCTTTTTCACGCTGTTCGAGCAGAAACTGGCAGACTGCATGGGCTACATCGGGGTCGAGAGAAGCTGTCGGTTCGTCTAAGAGAAGAATTTTCGGCTGCACTAAAAAGGCTTTTATCAGCATCAAACGGGTGATTTGTCCGGAAGAGAGGCGGGAGATCAGAGTCTTTTTTTTCTCCAGGATTCCAAAACGCTCCAATAAGGGATCCAGGCGTTTCAAAATCTCCTTCTTTGAAAGAGAGTAGAGCCTGCCAAATACCTCTAAATTCTGCTCCACGGTTAAATTCCAGGGGAGGCTCACATAGGTACTTGCAAAAACTACCTTCTGCAAAATATCGGAGCGATGCTTCTTAAAATCCTTTCCAAAATAAACAATAGATCCCGATGTGTAGGTAAGCGTACTCATAAGCATCTGGATAGTAGTGGTCTTTCCTGCACCATTGGGTCCAAGTAAACCGAGGATCTCTCCTGGAGATAGATCAAAGGAGATGCCATCTACCGCTACAAAAGGCTTTTTGCCAGGATAGATTTTATGAAGATTGCGGACGGAGAGGGCTGGCTGGTTGGTTTGCATGCATTGACAGCTTCATTATTGTTTCATTTTACTCATAAACAAAATAAAAGACACTTAAAACTGTGAGACGCAATTCTAAAAATTTTATGTACGCCGAGACAGCCTGCTAGAGAGAAAATGCATATTCAGCAGCCCCTAAAAGAGGGGTATCTTCATTGAGGACAACCCTGACCGGAATGGAGTAGAGAAGCTCCTCGAAACGGCCCTTGGCTACAAAGGCTCTCATAAAAGCACCTTCTTTCATGATGCTGAGGATCTTAGGAACAATTCCGCCTCCGATATAGATGCCGGATAGGGCCATCATCTTGAGCGCCAGGTTTCCAGCTTCTGCGCCTAATAAAGAGACAAACCAGTCCATAATGCGTTCGCATAAATGGGAGCGCTTTTGAAGGGCGAGGCCAGAGATGGTTTGAGAAAGATCGTCAAAGCGCCCTTGAAGAGGGGTCTCCTTTTTCACTTCAATCAGGAAATGATAGAGATTGGCGATACCAGGCCCTGAGATGATCCGTTCGGAGGAGACGTGGCCATATTTTTTCCGCAAGTAGAGCAAAAGCTCATCTTCCAGCTCATTTTGCGGGCCAAAGTCGGTGTGGCCTCCCTCGCAGGCAAAAGGATGATGGCTCTTTCCATCCCAGTAGAGCCCAGCTTCTCCCAGTCCGGTTCCCGCTGCGATCAAAGCGGCATTGCCTTTGCCCTTGGAATTCCCCTCATGCAGAGTAAAAAACTCCTCTTCCTTCAATACCTTAAGCCCATACGCATTTGCTTCCAGGTCGTTGATGAGAGAGACTGTGGGAATCCCAACTTTCTGGCTGATCTCCTGGGCATCTATTATCCAGGGAAGGTTTGTGGCTTTGCAGCGCCCCTCCCTGACGGGCCCTGCGATAGCGAAGACAGCTTTTTTAGGCCTCACCTTCTCTGTCCGCAAAAATTCTGCAACGGCACTAGTCAGGCTGGTGTAATTTGCTGATTTATATCTCTCTTCGCGCTTCATCTCGCGTGTCTCATCAAAAAGGGCAAGGCGGGTATGGGTGCCGCCGATATCTCCTGCTAGAATCATTGTGACCTAAATTTTTGGATTAATAATCTTCTCTTTGCTCTTGACGAATAGATAGCCCCCATTCAATCTATAGTACGTGACCACATCTAAACTTATAAAAATTCCATCATAAGGAGAATCTATGTCGCAATCACCAGATAGTGGCAAGAGAAAAGCGCTCGATCTTGCTATTGCCCATATCCAAAAGCAGTTCGGGGAAGGTGCAATCATGACCTTGGGAAGGCACTCCTCTTCGCATGAAGTGAGTGTCATTTCGACAGGAGCAATCGCACTTGACATCGCCCTGGGCGTAGGTGGCGTGCCAAGAGGAAGGATCATCGAGATCTATGGCCCTGAGTCTTCGGGTAAATCCACACTGGCAACCCACATCGTTGCAAGCGCGCAGAAAAAGGGTGGGCTTGCTGCGTACATCGACGCAGAACACGCCCTGGATCCAGGGTATGCAGCCAAGCTCGGCGTTAAAGTAGACGAGCTGCTCATCTCCCAGCCTGATAGCGGGGAAGAGGCGTTAAATATTGCTGAAATGCTCGCTAGGTCCAACGCTGTCGATGTGATCGTAATCGACTCAGTAGCAGCCCTGGTTCCTAAAAATGAATTGGAAGGAGAAATCGGCGATTCGCATATGGGTTTGCAAGCGCGAATGATGTCGCAAGCGCTGCGCAAGCTGACTGCGACCCTTTCCAAAAGCAATACATGCGCTGTCTTTATCAACCAGATCCGCGAAAAAATCGGCGTTATGTTCGGCAACCCTGAAACGACAACAGGTGGCAGGGCGTTAAAATTCTTCTCCTCCATCCGCATGGACATCCGCAGGCTTTCCAGCATCAAAAGTCCAGACAACCGCGAGATCGGTTCAAGGGTGAAGGTAAAAGTAGTAAAGAATAAGGTCGCGCCTCCTTTTCAAATCGCTGAATTTGATATCATGTTCAACGAGGGGATCTCGCACATCGGATCGCTGATCGATGTCGGCGTCGATTGGAATATCATCGAGAAAAAGGGGACCTGGTTTAGCTTCCAGAACACCCGTTTGGGGCAGGGAAGAGAGGCTGTGAGGGAGGAGCTGAAGTCAAAACCCGCTCTTGCCGAAGAGATTGAAAAGCTGATCATGGCGAAAAGCAAAACGGAAGGAGCTCCTGTTAAGAATAAGGCTGCTCAGGAAGAGGCTGCTATCGCAGAATAGAAAACAGTATCACAATAGAGAAAAAATCTCTTGGACGGCAGCCTGTTCTTTCGCGTAGGGCGCGCCGTCCAAGCTTTTCTGCACAAGATCCGCCAGAAGGTAGATAAGCGTCTTAAATCCCTCTGTATATAAACCCAACTTCTGCAATTTTTCTTTGAAAGAGGAGATCTCCTGACAAAAGAGGGGGACAGCTATCTCTATTCCCAACTGGCAAGCGATATTACTGGCATTCTCATGATCCCCATCTTGCAGCATATCTTGGAGGTCATCGCCGATTTGAAAGGCCATGCCCAGATGGAGGGCGCAAGCTTTTACATCGGGCATGAGGGCAGGAGAACCACCGGCAAAGACCCAGCCTAAGACAAAGGAAATTTCAAAAAGGGTGACTGTTTTCTGGTAGATAATCTTTTGCAGGGTCTTCAGGCTTTGATCTGGAGGGAAGAGATCCAGGAACTGGCCATTGGTGGCCCCAAAGATGCCCGCCAGATGACTAACGGTGTTTAAAGCGATGCTGCATGCGGCATCGCTTTTGGCTGCATTGGAAGGGCTCCTAGCCATCTCTTCTACATTTTTGTGAATATAGGCATAACCTAATGAAATGAGTGTATAGCTAGCTAATATGGCTACGCTCTCCTCATAAATTTTATGGAGCGAGGGCTTATTGCGCCGCTCATCGTCGTTATCCATGCAGGGAAGGTCATCTGCAATAAGAGAGGCTGTGTGGAAAAACTCTACGGCAAGAGCGGCTGGAATGAGGCTGTTAGAGGCGGATAGGGCTTCTCCGATCATGAGGACGATCATGGGGCGGAATCGTTTGCCGCCATTTGTGAGGGCGTATTCGCAAGCGTCGCGCAGTTTGGTTTTTTCACCTAGTGTTTGGACTGCTTTTGCAAGCTCTTTTTCTATGCTCTCTTTAAGAGGCAAAAGGCTAGCAAGGGTTCTTTTTTCTCGAAGCATCATAAGAGACCAACTTTTGCAAGGGATTTAACGATAGAGCCTGCGGGAATAAATCCCTGGAGGGTAACTAGAGGGTGGGAGAGGGTTTTTTTACCGACAAGTGTTCCGGGGTTTAGAACTGAGTTGCAGCCGATGTGGGTATGATCGCCGATGATGGCGCCCATTTTTTTTAAGCCAGTCGCCCATTTTTCTCCCTTGTGCCAGATAGTAACCTCTTGGCCATCGAGGCGGTAGTTGGCGCACTTGACGCCGGCGCCGAGATGGACGCCGTTGCCTAAAATGGAATCGCCAATGTAGGCGAAGTGGGCGGCGTGGACGTCTTGGAGTAGGATCGAGTGTTTGATCTCAGTATTGTGGCCGATCAGGCAGCCGTCGCCGGCCAGGACATTGCCGCGGATGTAGGCTCCGTGGCGCACCACGCAATTCTTGCCGATGATGCAGGGTCCTTTGATGTAGGCGCCTGGTTCTACAACCGTATTTTCTCCAATGGAAATGAGCGAGGGCAGTTCCAGATGGGCGGAAGCTGGGATAGAAGTTTCAATCTTTCCCAGTTTCTGGCGCTCTAAAAAACTTTCCAAAAGATGGAGTGGATGCCAAGCAAAATCTTGAATGGAGAATAGTTCCTTAAAGGGGGATTCTTCAAGGGTAAAAAAAAAGCTGGCTAAGAGGTTTTCTTCTATTTTCTTCATAGTGGCGATAATACCTCATTTCCGGCTCTTCGGGGAAGGAGGATTTTTAAAAGGGGCTTTTGGCGAACGAAGCCTCTCCTCTAAGAGATATTTATATATATTATCTTCTATATTCAGGCGGTGTGGAATTGTTGATAAGGCGGTCTTTTTCTCTCGGAAGAGGGGTTGTTCATATCTTGTCGATAGTCTGATCAAAACCGCTCGGTTTTGCACAAGCGGCCGTTTTGCACAAACTTATGAACAAGAGCTTCTCCTCTACTTATGAAAAAACTTTCCACAATCTTTTTTTCCTCAAAGGAGATCCCTATTGTACAATTCCTGGCGGATCTGGTCAGTTGATTCAAATAAAATTGCATCTATGCCCATCTCGTTTGCCTGTTGGACATTTTCTATTTTATCATCGATAAAAACAATGTCTTGAGGCGTTAGAGCAAAGTGTTCTAAGAGGATCTGGTAGGCTTTGGGATCTGGCTTTCTTGCTCCTATCTGGCAGGAGAGGAGGCAGGGTTCGAATGGTTCGTAGAGGCCGAATACACGAAGGCGTTTGGCTAGGCTCTCATCGATATTGGAGAGGAGTCCAACAGGGATTTTTTTCTCCTTGAGTTCTTTTACCAAAGTGTACATCTCTTCGTTGATGCCGATGGCTTGTTTCATAGCAGATGCAAACGATTTCGACCAGTTGTCAGGGAGGGTGATATTTTTTTCTTTGGCAAAGGAGCGCCAAAATTCTTCATCGCTTTTTCCCGACTGAACTGCTTTCCGTTTTTCCTGGTTGATGCTTTCAAATTCGGTTTCCGATAGTTGGAATGAGTCTCGCAGAAAACCTATAATCACTTCCCAATGAGGCCCTCTGGTCAGGACGCCGCCAAAATCAAAGACAACCGCTTGCGGTGTGGCGTTTAGGGAAGCTGCGGCGAGAAGAAGGAGCAGAATCTTTTTCATTATAATAGCTCCTTTGCTTGCAGATCTGAGATCCATTTTTTCTTCTCCAAAAGAGTCTGGAGTTGCAGTTCAGCTATTTTTTCATCGAGTGCTGGGAAATCTTTTTGCAGTAAAAGGCCTTGATAGGGGATTTCTCTTTTCTGGAGGATCTCCTCTACGGCAACGAGATTTTTTAGATCATCGTCGAAAAAGACAACTTTAGAAGGGTGGAGCTTAAAGCGGTCTAGAAAAGCGTCCAAGAGTAGGCCTTTGCTGCTTTTTTTAGGGATGTAAAAGTCTCCGCAAAAGAGTATACCTTTTTTACATAGGGGAGGGTTTACATTTTCACCTACGAGTTCGGGGAAGGAGCACTCTTTGGTGAAGGAGGGGCTAAAGTCGATGCCTAGCTGGTTGAGTTGTTTAAAACGCCAATTTTCCATAGAGGGGATGGTTGCAAATGCTCCTGTTCGGCAGGCGGTAAAACCAAGGGTGGGGACTCCCCGCTTTTTCAAATCGGCAACTACTTGCGGAGCATCGGGGTCTACAAGCGTGTACTGAGTGGCGCCGATCATGATGCTTAAAAAATCATCAAACTGCTCTTTAGGCACCTTTTCCCAGCCAGCGAATGTGCCGCCACTAGGTGTTAGAAGGGCGTCCGCAGGTCTGATTAAGACCTCATCGACGTCAAAGAGCACGAGGGAGTTTGCATCTACATTGTTCAACTCCTTTTCCGCTTCCTTGAAGGAGTGGATGGTTCTAATCTCGGAAAACCCGAGAGCAGTTATAAGAATAAAAAGCGTGAGAAAAAAAGAGCGATAGACAAACATAAAAACCTTTTTTTGTAAAAAGAACCGACCATTTTGCCAAATTACCCTATCTCAATCAAGAGAAAAATAATTTATATCTTCCTGAGCAACCTTAGATCTTTTCAAAGTAACGGAGTTTCTATAAAATCCTTCACAAAAGATGCAAAAAATAGGGTCTATCTCAAGGAGTTATGAAAAAAGCAATCGTCATCGGCGCTTCCTCTGGCATCGGCAGGGAGTTAGCCCTCATTTTAGCAAGAGAAGGGTATGAGGTTGGCCTTGTGGCGCGCCGCGGCCATCTGCTGCTCTCTTTACAAAAAGAGATCGAGACGCGCTCTTACATAAAGCAAATTGATATGGCGCGTGTCTCTGAGGCAATGGCTGGCATTACCTCTTTGATCCAGGAGATGAATGGGGTCTGCCTATTTATCATCTGTGCAGGGATCGGATTCATCAATCCTGAACTCATCTGGGACAAGGAGCGAGAAACAATCGAAGTCAATGTCCTTGGCTTTTGCGCCATGGCCAATGTCGCTATGAACCATTTCCTGGCCCAGGGCAATGGCCATTTAGTAGGCATCTCCTCTGTCAGCGCACTGAGAGGAAACGGCTCGGCTCCTGCTTACAATGCCTCCAAAGCCTTTATTTCCAATTATCTGGAAGGCATGAGGCAGAGAGCTTTTAAATCAAAAAAAGAGATCGCAATTAGCGACATCAAGCCTGGATTTATGGCTACTGAAATGGCTAAGGGAAGCACTGTGTTTTGGGCGGCCTCTCCGCAGAAAGCGGCAGGGCAGGTCTATTCAACCATTAAAAAAAAGCGGTACCATGCCTACATTACCCGAAGGTGGCGCTTGATTGCCTGGCTATTGAAACTAGTTCCTAGATATCTCTATGACCGGTTAGTTTAAAATGATTTCAATTCGATCACCATCAATTTTTGCATTACGTTAGGTATATTAGGTATATTATGTGGATATTGGAAGTTGTTAGAAATCAGGCTGAAGATGCGTTTGCTGAAAGAATGGAAGCTGTTGAGAGATTCAGGAATCCGGAAACCATAAGAAAAGTTTGCGGAGTTCTAGTAGGTGCAATCGGCATAGTAGTTGGTTATCAAGCCTACTGCATCTGCTCTAGGCTAGCTCTAGATCCAACCTATTGCGATCATCTACCCCGGTATCTTGAGACTCACCGGGATAAAATAGCATGCCAAATAGCTCAAGAGTACATAAAACCAATGAAGCGGTTTATATGCACTCATCTGAGCGAATGCCATCAATCATTCACACGACTAATCTAACTGAACTGAATGATTTCAAATGGAGAAGTTTCATCGAATGGCTTCGCGAATTCTTTAACGAAAAAGTTTAAGTTGTCGTGAAACTATCCGCCACACGATCAATGTTAAAGGTTATTTATTGGTAAGGATTTATTCATAAATCATTGGGGAAAAGGAATCTGGGTGACAGGATTTGAACCTGCGACCTCTTGCCCCCCAGGCAAGTACGCTAGCCAAGCTGCGCTACACCCAGATATTGATCTGATACTTCAAAGGGCGCTTCAAACTCAAAATCGACTTTCTTGAGCTCTTTCAAGCCGCGCTTTGCGCACTCTTCGATAATCTTTTCCATGGTGTCCTGATGCGGGTCTAGACTGCAGGAGGAGATGTCGACCGAAATGGAAGCGGAAACAATGACGCCGTTATGCAGCGCCTTCACCTTGAAATTGGCGAAAATTCCATCCTTTTTTTTAGAAATATTTTTAAAGTGGATGACATTGTTCTCAGCTAGATTCATCTGATCCTCACCATGAAGTGCGTAAATCGTAGCCCCCCTCCCACCTTTCTGTCAACCAAATGTATACGATTATTTTTCCAGTTTGCTATAAATGAGAATCCTTTACGCCAAATGTAGGATTTTTTTATGAATACCGGCACTACCCTCTACATGGAAGCCGAATGGCTCGAAACTCTGCAGCAAGAGTTCGAACAGCCCTACATGCACGCCTTGCAGGACTTTCTAAAAGAGGAGATCGCTCAGGGAAAGACCGTTTATCCCCCCTCAGAACTGATTTTTAACGCCTTCTGCCAAACCCCCTTCCAAAAAGTCAATGTTGTCATCATGGGACAAGACCCCTACCACAACCCAGGCCAAGCCCACGGCCTCTCCTTCAGTGTTCCCATTGGCATGCCACCTCCCCCCTCGCTGCAGAATATCTTCAAAGAACTCGCAGATGATCTCAAAATCCCCACCCCCAAACATGGCTGCCTCCTCTCCTGGGCCAAACAGGGCGTACTGCTCCTAAATGCAACCCTCACCGTCAGGGCAAATGAG
>Ga0207065_1006_pt2 | contig 32113 bp, 35 predicted proteins | sample Alteio_BWMinCont_27_FD_153492 | JGI IMG/M metagenome (GOLD analysis project Ga0207065, IMG submission 153492) | Enriched cells from forest soil in Barre Woods Harvard Forest LTER site, Petersham, Massachusetts, United States -... | ecosystem: Environmental > Terrestrial > Soil > Temperate forest >...
ATAGTCAAACTTCATCGTGCGCTTGTCGAAGGAGGAGGAATGACCATTCGCCAATTTTTATCTATGAGCGTATCTCGAAAGTTGAAAAATGGGGAAAAGAGATGGCTCCCAGAGAAAAATCTATATGGCGTTGTTTTTCAAAACAGTGGGTGGATAGGCCTTGAAGCAGAGGCTATGCAACAAACTCACGAAATAGATTCGAGCACAGGAGCATCCCTCCCAAGAGAAGAGGGCATTCATTATCAAACCTTTCCTAGCTGCTGAATCAAAACCTATCTTGTTAAATATTTGTCAAACCAAAGTTAAAATGTCACCCTTTGCGTACCTAGAGGGGTTTTGATACACAGGGGTTCGAAGGGGGCTTAAGCCCATTCTAAAGGCAACCTGATCCCCCCATGGGGGGATCGCGCGCCTTTTAAATTTTTTTTTGTCAAATCATCTCCATGGATGACGTCTTCCAGGCTTCTTTTTTGATCGACCGGTCCAATGAGCTTCAAGTTCTTTACTGTCCAGTACCTTTGGGGACTCGTGCGGCAGATTGCTCCAAATCGTGTAAGCGTGTTCCTTGCCGCCGCTTTCCACTAAGATCGGTTTTCCTGGCCTTTCTAGGATATTGATTCGAGTGGCTCGGAGTCGATTTGGATTAGTGGGATTGATCTGATAAAATTGCCCTTCGTATTGGAAGCTAAGACTCTTCGATAGTTTCCGGGTGGCTCGTCGAGCAAAGACCCTTTCAAGATCATCTCCTGGTCTTAAAGGTCTATGAGCATCCTCAGGGCTTTTCGGGCTTTTCCCAAACTTCCGATTGTATTCCTCGATGAATATCGGCAAAAACTCATTGCCTTGCTCGATGGTGTTAATCTTTTGCAGCCTCATCTCTTTGATCAGTCGATCTTGGAGAGTTCCATTTGCTCTTTCTACGCGCCCTTTTGCTTGAGGACTGTGGGCACAGATTAGCTCGATATCGAGATCTTTCAATACCCTTGCAAAATGAGTTTCTCCTTCACTGGCTCCGCTTTGCCCTCGAGTGACACGAAAGACAGCATGTTTATCCACATAGAGGGCTAGAGGTCTGCCATGGTTTTCCAATTGATCCCGCAGGAGATCTTGGTAAGCTTCGATACTTTCTGCTGAAACAAACCTCCCGGCGGTAAGTTTGCTGGTAGCATCGTCTACAAAGATCACTAGCGTGCATTCGTCTCCTCGCTCTTCAAACCATGCATGTCGAGAGCCATCTCCTTGCAGCAGCTCTCCAAATCGACTCCTTCTCACCCGCCTTTGATACACCCGCGTATTTCTGACAGTTTTGGCCATCCAGAGTCCGGACTCTACCATCCATTTTCTTAAGGTCTCATCCGAAAGGCAATACCCATGCAATTGCCGAAGTTTTTCCATGGAAAATGTGGGACCAAATCCTGCGTATTCTTCCCTTTGGAGAATCTTAATCACCCTTTCTTTTAGTTTGGGATCAATCCGGTTAGGGCTGATCTTTCCTCTGTGCTTGGAAATCAACCCCTCCTCACCATGTAATAAATAACGCTTCCTGATCCTTTTGGCTTGCCTTAAGGAAACTCCCAGCGCCTCGCTGGCTCTTCGGATATTAAGAATCTTCTTGTCAAGCTGTCTCATAATGCTAAGTCGGTCGGCCTCTTTTAGGCTCATCATTTTCTCCAAAGTTGCCCCCTCCTTTTTCTCTCAGGGGTGACATTTTAACTTTGGTGGAATAGTGACATTACAACTTTGGCGCTACAAAAAAATCATGTCTGTCGACTTTAAATTTATTCTCGTGCATACTGCCTCGGTAGAAAAAGGCAAAAACATGGATGAAGAAGCAAAGAAAAAGGCAATTGCTTGGATTGAATCCAAAAAGAGCACCAGAGCATGCGACTGTTGCGGTCATAATTCATGGACTCTCTCAGAAGATGTGGTTACTACACCGATACTTGCTAACGGCAGCGCGATTTTCGGGGGAAAGTCTTATCCTTATGTCATGTTGATTTGCAATAACTGCGGCAACACTAAATTTTTTAACGCCGTCAAAATGGGGATCCTCACTCCCGCGAATGAGGGCCCTGCTCATGAGTAACCCTCCTCAAGAAAAGCTTAATATTACGACGGAAGGAGGAGCTCGAACAATCTCGATCTATACTGAAAGAAAAATCAAAATATTTGCCGTCTCCGAACCGGAATTAGAGTCAATTTCTTACTTTAATACGGCTTCGATGGTGTGTTTTTCATTGGGGTCATTCATATTGTCGACTTTTATCGATGATCTCAGACATCCTAAGTCAGATGATTTTCATTGGGCCTTAGACCCAATCGGCTGGGTAACAATTCTGCTCTTCATTTTGGGTGGTCTTGCATTATTCAAAAAAACTAGCGCGTTAAAAAAAATCAAAGAACAGTCTCAAGAAATTTCCAAGTAGGTTTGCGATATTGCTCACAAGTCAGCGATATCGGTGATTCAGTTCATTGAATTTATTTGCCATTATTCCTCATCATCTATGGTTAATAATCTTCTCTACTAACTTATAGACAGTCGTGCTCCAAATCGGTGACAAATCATTAGAACGATTGACATCCCGTTGCCTTGCCCGTGCAATCGCTTTAGCAATGAGCTCCATCGTAATTTTTTTGCCGTCGATATCTTTTTTGTAATTGGGCAAGTGCCTCTTTAGGCGAGTTAGGCACTCTTGAGGGTTTGCAACCCCTTTTCCATCTTCAAAATGGAGCAAAAGCCAATATTCGAAGTTGGGATTGCTAAGGGCAAAGCCGTGGTTTTCACTTTTATTTGCCCACTGCAAGAGCTCTCTAAGCTGATCCTCTGTCCAATCATCCTTGTCTACAACAATCCATGCCTCATCTGTCTTTCGTAAAGATTCCTTCCGCAAATAACCCTGCATCTTCTTGAGCACCTGAATCGGTGAGCTTTCTGTTGATGGCCTCTTCAGGCACTTTACTAGGACAATCGATTGCGTCTGGTTAAAAATGGCAAAATATTGGGGCTCGGTTTTAGAACCCTCTACTGAGACCACAAATAGCTTTTTGTATCGTCGCTCTCCTAGAGGCCTTTGAAAAGTGCGCGGCTTTTGAGCCATTAGTCGCTTCCTTCGATGGGTGTTTGTAAAAGAATGCGAGGAATACCGCCTAAACGTCCTTGCAGATAGCTTTTTCGAATGTCTTTGTCATAGCGAACATCTTTATACTCGCTAAAAGACAGCAAGCTAGAAATCCCTTCCGCATTTCGTTCTGCAATCCACATTTCATCTCGTCGCAATAGGTCTTGATCCATTAACAACACATTGTGAGTGGTAAATAGTAACTGAGAGCGACTATTATGAGAACATTTTGCTAGATAGCCTTCTAGAAGGCGCCTGATCAACAACGTATGTAAACTTCTGTCCACCTCATCAATGACATAGACTTTTTTGGATTGAGCTGCAGATAGCTCTAAAAAAGCGGGGAGAAGATCTATAACACGTTGAGAACCATCCGATTCTTGTCTCATATCGAACTTCGTTTCTGAACCATCAGAATTTAAATGATAGGTGACCAGTTTTTTTGAGATTAACTCGCCATTCTTTCGGGTTACGACAAAACGCTCATTCCCAGGTTCGGGCAATAATCTGACAGTCGTATCTTCTGCTAATTCTTCTCTCAACTTCATCTTTATCGATTCGGGCAGTGGCAAATTTTCAAAGGGAATCTCTTCACCGCCAAGATGGGATATCCCGGTGTCTAATTGAGACAACATCTTATTCATCGTCGCATACAAAGGATGCCCTTCATCCAAAAATTGCTCAAAAAGTTCAAACCTTGAATCAGGGGCGATCAACTCCAATGTATCTTTAAACCAGTCGTACACCGGCTTGAAGGCATCTATTTTTTGAGAAACTGAATTAGTGAGGAAGAGCTGATTATCGCGAGTGCCTTTGAAAGCGAACTGGAGCGATTGGTTACCCTTTAAAGAGGAATCAAAATTAGGTTCCCCTGATACTCGATGGTAGAGCGTCTTTTCGCTATTACCAGAGATATGAACCAATTTTTCCTCTATTATGGTTTTTCGGTTAACAGAGAAACTAAATGCATAAACCGTCTCGTCGATTAACAGTTCAAACTCAAACTGGGCTGGCTGTTCGAACTTTTGTGCGTTTCCAAGCCTAAAACTATCTACAGCAATTAGGCTGTAGGGTTGGGTCCCCTTAACGATGAGTCCTTTTGCAAAATGCAGGGCCTTAAAAAGATTGGTTTTTCCGGAGGCATTTCCCCCATATACAGCCGCAACAGGCAGAACCCCCAGTTTGAGTTTGCCTATTTTAGGGATGCGCTCCCCATGTTGACGCTCACGGCTTGCTATCAGAGAGAAAGTGGCTTTAGCTTGGAAAGACATCCAATTTTCAATGGAAAATCGAATCAGCATGCGGGACTCCTTTATGAGATATTTCCTCTCAATATAACCATATATTAGCCGATTCCCGACCAAATAGCAACGGTTAAAGAGAAAAAATCTCATAAGCAGGACACTCAAAGATTTAAAAAATGTCTACACATATTCGATTCTGCATGCAATATTATCATATTTAAGGACTTGTAAAGACCAAGCGAAACCCTGAAGAACCCTGAAACAAAACTCTTCAGGGTTCTTCTCTCAAAAAACTTCTTTATTTGATCCTAACAAATAGCTGACGTATCATCGTATCTATGAAATTCAAAAAATTTATCAGAGCTGAAGAAGGAGAAGAAAAAAATTCCGTTGTTTATTACGACGAGGATGAGAACAAACTGATCCGCTACTGGAAACGATATCCAGATGAACCCGATGATAAAGTCAGTACGAGGTCATGGCGAAACAATAATCCAGGCAACCTAAGAATAGGCCCTTTCGCAAGAAGAAATGGAGCCATTGGAGAGGCTGGGCTGCCACCAGGATCTAAACCTTCTGATCCAAAATTTGCAATCTTCCCAGATTACGAGACCGGAAGGAAGGCACAGGCAAAACGGCTGAAAGAAGGAGATCTGTATATCGACTTGACGCTGGAAGATCTTCCTAAAAGATACGTTGGAGTAAAGCTTGGCAATCCTGACACAAAGGAAGTGATCGATTATAGAAATGCCATCCGAAAATTCACAAAATTCGATATGAAAAGAACTGTTCGATCCCTCAATGATACAGAATACGAACAGCTCCTGGATGCCATGAAAAGACATGAGGGGTGGCGAGACGGTCGTGAAGAGCCGATTTTTGTCAAAAAAATCCTCAATGTTCATGTGAATAGCAAACGCGTAATCTCTGAGTTTTTAGTAGGAGATGATCAGGGAAAAGAGTGGATCTCGAAATCGTCGGCAACCTCCCTTGCGGAAACAGGCAGATTACATGCAATTGTAGTGCATGCAAAAACAGGCACTTATCTGCGGCCTGAGTACCACCGCACTCCCTTCAAGCAACTTATCGTCCCCTCTATCATCGCTTAAGTTTTTTCTTGAAAGGGTTCTTCGCTTTGCTTAACATTCTCGTCTATGTATATTTTATTGGCACAGATTCTCACGATCCTACTTCCCTATGGAACTGGAGATACCCTTTCTCCAATTGAATGCGAATCAGGCTCATTGGCAACAGCTTTTGATACGAATGTCCATGTCGAGGCAAGCGTGTCGTATCCACGTGTGCCGGAAACCAGTCTTCTTGCACGTTATGTGAATGAAGCCATAAGGAACGAAGCGCACGAATTGCACGACACCTTTGTGCAAGAGATGAGCACCCCGCAGGAAGAACTTTGGGAAGAGGCTGGAGATGAACGAACATTACGCTATGACTTAAACTTGGTCCATTCTACTCCCGATTTGATGAGCTTTTATGGCAGCAAATATCAATATCGCGGCGGCGTTCACGGTTCTGTGCGGTACATAACAAAAACATTCTCCCAGCAAGATAATACAATTCGCGAACTGTCCTTGGATGATCTTTTCCTACCTGGATATCGAGAATGGCTTTTCCTGTATTGCGAAGATTATTTTAAATCAAATCGATATGGGTACTACGACGACGATGACCATTCTTGGGTAGGATTCAACCCTGAACATTTAGATGCTTTCCTTCTGACTGAAAAAGGCCTTCTCCTCCTTTTTCAGAACTATGTTGTGAGTGGATACGACGACAGTCCAATGACTTTGCTCATCCCCTATACCAAACTCTCTCATATTGTAAATCCTAACGGGCCTTTTTCCGTGGACCATTTGTGGACCACTGGCCTGCAAAAAAGTGCGATAAATGACGATAATTCGCAGTAGATGAAAAGAGCCGCTTTCCGCTATGATTTCGGGGAGTTAGCTACTGGGAAGTGGCGGAGGTGCTGCGGACTCATAATCCGCGGGTCTTGAGGTTCAAGTCCTGCTTGCCCCACTTCCATAACTGTGTGATTGATAGAATCTTATGTGTTCTATCAGTGTGTACCAAACCGGCAATGAGCGCTGGCGCGACACACTAAGACCCTATACTCCACAGCACTCCATAACAAAAGCCATTCGGTAATTGTCATCACTTCTCACTTTTTATCTCTAAAAAGTGGGGATTAAACAATGGCACGTATCAAGTGCAGACCTCGCTGAATTGCATTTCACTCATGTGAGTTCGGTGAGCAAAGGAAACGAAATATCTCTTAATTCGTGCTGGAACAGCTACTTCTAGAAAGATTGCTCACTCGACTGGGGCTTTCTGCCTATGCCAATAAACTCATCTTCAAGGGAGGCTTTCTACTCGCCTACATGATGAGAATAGGCTGAGAGACGATCGAACTGAAAAAACTCAAAGAAGCACTAACCGAAATCTTCAAAAACATTGGTTGCCTAATATCTCACTTACACTTCCTTATACTGCAAATACGTCAATAAATTATGATATGATATTGACTTATTCTAATTTTGTACCGAATCCGAGTACTCCGGCTAGTAATCCACCAATTTTACTCGTTTTTCTCATTGGTGATTGGGCAAGAACGTCAGAATTAATGACAGACGCTCAAATTGTGAATAATGTAATGGCTCAAATACAAACAATTTATCCATCAGCACCTTCGCAACCCATGCAGTACCAGATTACAAGATGGGGGCAAGATCCATTTTCTTTAGGAGCCTATATGTATCCTTCAACTAACACCACCTATACTGATATTGTGAATTTAACATTGCCAGTACAAAATAAATTGTTTTTCGCTGGAGAGGCTGTGAATCAAATTAGAAGCGGTACTGCAGATTCAGCTTATACATCCGGATACAATGCGGCATCAGCAATTTTACAAATAGGGAACTAGACAAGTTTTGCAACATATCGCCTAATTTTTCCGCATTATTTCCGCATATGATCTCTTTTAGATAGATTTCTTTTTTACGGTTAGAATTTTCCCCATCTCGATATCTCGCGAGTCACTTTCATAACTATCAGGGTCGTTAAACGGCATTTTTGTATACCCTAGGTGATGATAAAATTCATAGGCTTCCGGTGAAGATTGAACCAATAATTCTTTAAAGCCTTGATGAGCCAACCAACGCTCACAAAGTCCTACAAATTGACTTCCAAATCCAAGGTTGCGATAACGTGCATCAATGACAATAATTCTTAATGCTGCTCTGCCTCCAAGCCAAAGCTGAAGATGTGCATAACCAATGATTTCTGCATTCTTATAGAAGACAAAATGAATATGATCTTTGTGTTCGAATGTCCAAGCGAATGGATCTGCTTTCAATTTAAAAAAGTATGCTTGCCGCAAGGTACGCACGGCTGTCCACTCCCGATCTGTCAATGCCCTCACAATGCGCCACCCATCAAAGCCATCCTTAGCGTCAATACTTGCCACAAAAGCATCCTTGCCAAAGCAATATTGAAGGATATCCTGAGGGAATTTCATAGCCAATTCTAACTTAAGCTTAGCATAGCTTTTAGCGTCATCTTCATGAGAACGCATCCAATCGCGAAATCTTAAATATCTATCGATTTCAGGGTCGCCTTCTTCATAAACATGCACATTGTGGGTTCTCACATCCTTGCCTTTTTGGAAATATCGTCGAAAAGCAATCCCGTATTCCCCTTTGGCTTCATATCCAAGACGCTCCATAGCCTTTGTTGCTCTATCAACTTCTAAAATATCTCTTACAACGGGAAGCATATCAATGATGGGTTTTGCACTTAACCCAGGTACGGAAGTCGAACCGATATGATGAATAGTTACGCAATTGTCCCCCAAAGCCTGTTTGATGAGTTTTGCCTCAGCTTCAAACATTGCTGGCCAATTTAGATTATAAGAGACAACCTCAATAGTTTTTTTCATGATATGACAACTCGTCTTTGCCATTCGCTTCTTTCAAGCCGATAGAGAACATGTCTTCTTATATGTCTTAGGCCTGTGAATCCAATAAAGTTAAGTTTATGGAGTTCAGAGATAGCCCACCAGCCATAACCGTGCTTTTCAATAGGTCTTACCATTTTTGAATATTGATCAAAAATCATAATCAGGTCTCATTTGCTTTTGGATTGGTCTGTTTTGATAGGAGCGAAATAGATCTGTTTATTCTTAAAATCTATAAAAACAAGGTGCGTAGCAAGAAACTCCATACCAATAATCGCATCGATATGAAATGGCATCTTGATCGGCAGGCGATGAAAGATAATAGCACCAAAGTCTACCCTCTCAATGGAAAAAATAGGAATTTCTACCCTATTTTTGGGATCCTCAAAAATCTGATCGATGGATTCATTGTTTAAAAATTCGGTATGAAGAATATTTCCCGTAGATCCCGTATCTAAAAGACACCTTAGAGAACCCCTTTCAGTCATAGCTTCAAACTCGATCCAACCCCGATTGAGGAGAAGGGGTGTTTTTACGAACGAATCGACTGGATAGCCCTGCTCTCGGAGAGTATCTATGCTGTTGCAAAAAGCAATTTTGGAATTTTGAAAGTCCATAAAAAGATTAATATTGGAAAATAGCTCCCAACCTATTCGCGATTGAAGATAAGGAGAAGCCTCATCGCTTGCTTGCAAAAAGGCATCTTTCACAAATTCCTCACTTTCCTCCTGTAAGGTAGGATGAAAAAATGTCACCCTTCCGATGGTAACTTTAGGAACCTCATAGAGATCACTTTTATATTCTTTTCCCTTAAACCCATAAGTCGCTATAGAGCGAATAAATGATTTTTCACTGACTTCCTGCATTAACTCCTTAGTCGCGCTCACCTGACATCTAAAACCAAGATCGAGTTTTGCTATGCAGGCTTTACCGTTTATATCGAACTCTAAACAAGGTATTTTAGTGGGAGAAAATTCTCTAATAGAAACAGATTCAAAATAGACTTCCCTTTCATTTTGCTGCTGTTTTTTAGAAGATTCTTTAAGGATAGTTTTGTGTATCCATAAATAGGAAAAACTCAAAATTCCTAGAGCAATTGAAAGGATAAGCCATTTTTTTTTCATTTTTTTTCCTCTTTATGTCCCGCAGAAACACTTGCGCTGCCCCTTCCACTATTTTTTACCTCAATTGTTCCCTGGCCATAATTTCCATGGTTATCATGAGCTTCACCTTTCCCATATATGCTCCAGGTAGGACCTTCCTTCCCTCCCCATTCTATAGAACCCCCCGCCTCAATACTCCCTCCAGGCTTATTGTGTGCAATGCTAATATTCCTATTCTGTATTTTTGATACTATGGATTGACATGCATTTCGCCAAACAACCGAATACGAAAAAATACCGATTGCTCTTCCATTATTCGCAATAACCACCTCACGGCCATTCCATAGAGCTGATTGTTCATTAGAATCTGCATAGAAATCCAGCTCCTCGATACTTGCAACAGCTGCATCTGAAACGTCTCCAATTTCCATAAGAACTCCTTTTTAGAGCAAATTCTATACAGAAAATAAATATTCCAAGGCAATAAAATAAAAAATAAAATTGTTTTTTAAACAACTAAATTTTTTATTTATAGTTTTAAAATAATACAAACTTATATTTACATAAATTAGTTTTTCTTCTAGTTTTTTACAAAAAAATAAACCTAGAATGAGTCTATGAGCATTGAAAGTTCTCTTGATTCCAGCGACGTCGATACTTTCCTGGATCCTGGAAATTGGGCTTTAAATACAACACTATGGCATGAACATTCTATCACGAGGGATGAGACATCTGATTGTCGCAGCGAAACACAGCAGAAGATCACTAGCTTACTTTTTCCTCAAAATGTCTTCAGTATTGCATTTCAGCAAATAACTAGGCTGGCTTGGGTAGGTGAGCAAGAAAATCAGATCCTTTTAACAAGAAACATTCAAAGCAAAGGTAGCGATAAAAGTGAACTGCCAAAGCATTTTAAAATGGCTAGAACAGAGGAATCTAGTTGTCAATTGGGAGGCATCAACGGAATCAATACATCGTCTAGCGAGGCGAATGAACACGCCTCTTATCTCAAAAGCTTTGTCTATAATCAAGATATAGATTGGGTCTATAACCGCACTCATGGCCCAGTTATAGACTCCTTCGAAGTGCTTTTGATGAACTATCTAGGATATTCCCCTAACACAGCTAATCTATTGCGAGAAAACTGGATAGCATTCCATGAAAACCACAAAGACAATCCCCAAGCAAAGTACCTCCAATTCTGCCATAGCCAGGGAGCCATTCATGTGAGAAATACTCTTTTATATGCTCCTGAGGAACTACGCCGTCGTATTATTGTGATAGCTATTGCTCCGGCTGTGATCGTATCTAAAAAACTCTGTTATAAATCTTTTAATTATGCCAGCAAGAAAGACATCGTACAGATAGGCGAACTTGCCTTTGCTAGCGGACTCGATACTAACGAATTCAGAACATCAAAAGTATTGGAAATGGTGCTTGAAAATCATGAAGAACTCATCCTGCTAAACCCACACTCTAGTGCTACTGGAATCGATCATGATTTTCAAAGCCCTACCTTTAAAGAGGAAATCAAGAAGCATATCACAGATTATATAAATCATAAGGGAGAATACCAATGAGAAACTGTCCACAAAGACCCGAAGATGGCAGACTCAGGATTTGCGGAAGATCTCTGAGATTACTTCTAATTTTGATGTTGGCTATTTTCATTGTTGGTTGCCAGCAAAAGCGTCCCAATTGGCATCAATATAGCATTGATGAAAAATTAGCAAATGAGATCATGGCAAAAGCAGCTGCTCAGCTAAAGATTGAGAAGAGTTTGTGTCCCTGCGGAAGCGGCGGGCAAATGATGGATGAAATTAAAATGCTTTCTTTGAGTTTTAATTATTACAAAGAGATTGAAATAAAGGAAGGCCGAGCATTACTAATTACAGCAGTAGATACATTGCTCTCTGCTATAAATGCAGATCCACGCATTCATCCCTATCTGTGCAACTCTCCGTTTGAGCCAAAAAATATTGAAATCAGGATTTTTCTACGAAATCCAGATAGTTCTCAGATGGCATCAGGAAAATTAAGCGCTATTTCGGCTCTCGGCGCAATATTAGAATATCAAGTTAATGATCCCAGCACCCCCCTCTTTAAAACAATCTATAAAGAAACATATGATGAGGCCCTAGTGCAGAAAGAATGAAACAAAAAATCCCGCTAGCCCTATACTCCTTCTATCCGGGAAGAACCAATGAATCTTCAAACTACTCATAATGGATTACAAAGCATTCAGACTTTGCTAGATTGTATTTTACAAATTCCAGGAGGCAAGATTATCACTCTTGTCACGGGAAACCATCCGTTTACTATTGATATCCAAGCAAATGGCCAAATTGGCTATCACGTTGGTCACAGACCACTCTTCATAGTCAAACTTCATCGTGCGCTTGTCGAAGGAGGAGGAATGACCATTCGCCAATTTTTATCTATGAGCGTATCTCGAAAGTTGAAAAATGGGGAAAAGAGATGGCTCCCAGAGAAAAATCTATATGGCGTTGTTTTTCAAAACAGTGGGTGGATAGGCCTTGAAGCAGAGGCTATGCAACAAACTCACGAAATAGATTCGAGCACAGGAGCATCCCTCCCAAGAGAAGAGGGCATTCATTATCAAACCTTTCCTAGCTGCTGAATCAAAACCTATCTTGTTAAATATTTTGACAAGAGAGACTCAATCTGATACTCTACTCCGAGTTATGAAAGGCGTGGCGCTTCGTTTCATGCTACTTTTTTAACAATCAGGAGATCTTATATGTTTACCGAGCTTTTAGCAAAGATGTGGCCTTTTAGGACCCACTCATCTGTTACTCTTTTTTCTTCGTTCGCTCCCTCCTATTATCCTTCTTATTATTCTTATTAATCCCACTTTTGTTTTTTAGTCGCTGCAATAGTAGCGCTAGATTTTGATGTTTTTAATTAATCAGTTTTTAACTGCATCAAATTAATAATAATTTTTTTAAAATTTAAGGGTGTGTCATGAAGAATAAACAAGAATTTTCTGGGTTAACAACAACAAAAGCACCATTTATTGAAAATGCTCAAAAAACGGGCCAAATATTTATCTACCAACCCTATGAGTTGTACAGTGAGGACAACCAAGAAGCTTGGAAAAAACTCTACGCCTTGCTTCGCCCGAAGTGGGAGCGCTTTGCCAATGCGAAATTCATGCAGGGCATCGCTTCGCTTTGCTTAAAGCCCGATCGCATCCCTACCCTTGAAGAAGTAAATTTATTTTTGGAACCACTAACTGGCTTCAAGGCAAAGGCAGTAAGCGGCTACGTCCCGACGTTTTTATTTTTTGACAGCCTGAAAAAGCGAGAGTTCCCTACCACAATTACAATTCGAGATAGCAAAACCTTGCGCTACTTGCCAGAGCCAGACATCTTTCATGACATCGCTGGACACGTGCCTATGCATACGGATAAGACATTTGCCGATGTTCTAGTAAAATTCGGCTCTTTAGCAGAAGTTGCTGCAAAACGACACAGACATCTGACAGATAGATCAGAAAAAATGGCAAAAACCAGAAGCAATATTCAGGCGTTAGCACGCTTTTTTTGGTTCACGGTCGAGTTCGGGCTGATGCGTGAAAATGGCCAAGTCTGTGTCTACGGTAGTGGTTTACTCAGCTCAGCAGATGAAATTGAACATGCCATCATGGCGCCTGAGGTACAACGTCATCCATTCCAGCTTGAATGGGCCATCAATCAGCCCTTCGAGATCGATCATTTCCAACCTCTGCTGTTTATTGTTGAATCATTCGGGCATCTCTACAAAGAGGTTGAGAGGCTTGAAGAATGGCTTTTAAATGGAAAACTCGACAACGTCAGTCCCGGAGAGCCCAAAATCAGTGAAGATGATTTACAGGCATTTTTACAGCACGGAGAGGCTTTGTTCTAATGATTAAATCAAAAATGCTTCAAATCCTTTACCAGACGATCTGTGCAAGCTTTTGCGTAATCGTAGTGGTATCTAATATCCTCTCTGCAAAAATGGTGACACTCCCGCTCATTGCGCTGAACATCCCAGCAGGTTTAATCACCTATCCTCTGACATTTTTGCTGAGCGATCTTGTGACAGAAATCTTTGGAGCCAGAAGAGCAAAACTGATGGTCTACATTGCCTTAGCTATGAGCCTTCTCAGCTTCGGCATGATTCAAGTCGGCTTGACTTTACCGACAAACAGGCTTGACGACCAGAAGGCTTTTCAGGCTGTTTTAGGATTAAGCGGCCTTCGGATTTTTTCTTCTCTCATCTCTTATGTAACATCGCAGATTGTGGATATTCACCTCTATGCTGCAATCAAACGATGGTCCGGCCCAAAATTTTTGTGGCTCCGTAACAATGGTTCGACCTGTGTTTCACAGATTGTTGACACAGTCATGATCGATCTAATCTTTTTATGGTGGGGTCTTGGAATGAGGATGGTCGAGGTTGCTCCAATCATGTTATTTTCCTATGCATATAAAGCCTTTTTCAGCTTAGCTTCCACACCTCTTTTTTACCTTCTTGTATTTTTAATCTGAGGAAGATGGAAAAGTGTTACACAGGTGCTTCGCTTCACCAGAAATATACCCACAGAAACCAAAGGACAAATTTTATGAATTCTGATTGCAATCTTTCAAAAAAAAACTGCACGCCTTGCAGAGGAGGGGTTCCCCCACTCAAGGGAGAATCATTAGCACAGCTCTATCGACAACTAGGTAAAGGCTGGCAGATAATCGACGATCATCACCTTGAGAAAGAGTATCTATTCAAAAACTTTTCTGAAGCTCTTGCGTTTACAAACAAACTAGGTGAAATTGCAGAACAGGAAGGACACCATCCGGATATTCTCTTATCCTACGGGAAGGTTAAAATTCAATTGTGGACGCATAAAATCAATGGCTTGTCGGAAAGCGACTTCATCCTCGCAGCAAAATATGACAGTATAGTAAGGCCCGATAAGTAAAACCCCTCATACCCTCTTTAAAGATATCTTGATTTTTAAGAGAACTTTTCTAAAACTACCCTCTCTTTTTGCCAAAAAACAGGTGTTATGTCCTCTCTCCCTCCCAATGGTATAAATTTTTTTCCTTATCTCAGCGATAGTCCAACCATATCTATTTTCCTTTCTTACTGTAGTGACGAGCAGTGCGAAGCAATAATCAAAGTGAATGAAAAAGTAAAAGAATCTGAAATAAGAAAAATTGCAGAGCTTGCCAAACAGGTGCGCTCCGAGTATCAAAGAGGCCTAACAGGCTACCGTGAAGAAAGGATAGTGATGGGTCAATTTAATAAATATAGTACTGACTTTGACCCATCAAAGGAACCAGTCTGTTTTCAACTTTTTTTTACGAATGTGATCCTGCGCACATGCACCCTGGAGCAGTTTGAACTCATTGCGATTTCCTCTGTCGTCAACAAAAATGTCGGCCTTATGAGACTCCTAATTACTCTCCCCAAATATCAAAATACAGTGGTCGATGAGTTCACTGATGATGGCTTGATTATTAATTCTAAAACAAACCTCGCAATTACTTGTTTTGAAACGCAAGCATTGCTCATTAAAATAGCTACAGGCCTATTCCCGGGCAATTTCACCAGCCTCCTCTTTGAACCTTTTTCTGCAGGATTTGCTGGTGGTAAAGTAAGCTGCACTTCGGATAAGGGTGAATGCCACCATACTCATACTATTCGCCATTTAGGTACAAACGATCCCATTACTTTCACAAAAGGAGAGTGCGAAAGTTGGGACATAGCAAAGCTATTATTATTTAATGATCCTCAAAGAGATCTATTACGTGAGGCCATACGAAATTACCTCAATGCCCTTTTTCTTAATTTTTCAAAATACTCAGTATCTGGCTTAAAGACTCCCTATGCCTGGTCTATGCAAATGCTTTTAGATCTAGAACCTCTGAAAAAAACCTTACTGTTTTTTCAATCCTTGGGTTTTTTGGAGAGATGTTTAGACGATTTTACAGAATCTACTAGACGCACTTCTGAAATAGCTACCATCCTGGCAAAAATAAAAACAGCTCTCCAATTACTCTATCTATTGAAAGGAGCTGAACCCCTTCTCCCCCCTCAATCTCTGAAGAACTACAGAATCAAAATCGCTATCACGCTGGAATCAATACTTCTATTCACAAAGTCTGCAACTCCTGACCACCGCGAACAATGCCTAAGCGCATTGAAAATATTAGAATGCATAGACGAAGAAAGATACAGAATGACATCAGAGGCCATCCAGAATCATGGAACTAATGAGATGGCAATTGATACCGACTAAGGAGCTCCTCCTGTTATTGCCCCTACTTCTTGCAATAGGAATAGAAGCCCAGACATCGACAAATTGCCTCCTCCGGTAAGAAAATCATTAGCAGGGTCTTGAGAAAGTTTTTCTGTAAAATCTGTCGTCAGTTGATCCGTTGCATTCAGATCAAAATGGTTCGTAACCCATGAGAGAATCGCACAACGAATGGGCTGCAAAAGGCCATGGTAGGTTCGCAGCTGCTGTAGTAGATAAGTAAGCGGTTGATACTCAAGTCTATAAGCATCCATAATTCGGTTAGCTTTAGTACTATAATTGGTCACTAAAGTTCTATATATTGGCCCAACTGAAGCAATCTCTCCTGTCAAGTGCAATTCCGCCGCGAACTGCTGCGTAACCCGACGCTCAAAATCTGCCATGTGCACTTCATTGGGATAGAGACGGATCATTATGGTTTTTACTAAATTGCTTCTATAAGTATACAGAGCAGCAGCAATTAGAGTGACTAATTGACTGCTCTGCCCTTGCGATGCTCCATTACAAAAGCCTACTACCAGTAGGGCGCACTCTTCTACTTGCACTAAGGCTTGATCAATACAGTTAGCATTCGCGTCAATCAATTTATTAATAATAGTAGCATACAAACTCTTTAATGCATTCTCCTCTTCTTGATCTACAGCAACCACACTCCTTTGCTGTTCGAAAAAATGATCGAATTTGCTCACCAATTTTTTTATCGCATCAGATTGGGGAGTGTTCCCCGTTACTTTATCGCTAGAGAGGAAGGATCTCAATTCGCCTTTTTGTTCATCAGAGAGGCCTGCAAAATCGCAGTGGTTAAGAAGATTCATGGGTGGACGAATATCTGCATAGGGTTGCAGAGTACGATCTAGGTTAAAGTCTCGAACCGAAGGAGGGATGGAGTAAAACCGGTTCCAAGCCGTTCTTGCGACTCGGTCAAATCCGACTGCTCCCGTTCTCTCGGCTGCAGGCAAGGCGCTACCCAGTCTTGTAATTGCATCTACTGTGGCGAGAGCCTGGGTTTTTCTCTGTGCCAGTTGTTGTGGAGTTGCAGCCTGAACAGGAGGCGGACGCCTCCTAGGAGGGGCAGCAGGAGCTGCGCTTGGAGTTATTGGAGAGGAGAGGGCCGGAGGTGTCGGAGAGGGAGCAGAAGCGGGGGAAACTGACGGGGGAGAGGAGGGCGAGCCGCTTGCAACTTCAGGAGGGTGATAATAGACGCTATTAGTCGCTATTAAAAATCGCAAAAACAGGCCAGCTACAATGGGGACAAATAGAAGTACTGCACCCACTAATACAGACAGGACTCTATCCCCTAAAGTAAGTTCTATTTCCTGCTGCTGCGCAGACGGAGAGGTTAAGGAGTTCGAAACAATTGTTTCTATTCTTCGCCCCTGCCATGCATCGGAAAAGTTGGTTACCCCTTGCACCATCGGTTCTACAAAGAAAGTATAGCATGATCCCCTAGGCTCTAATCCAACTGACATCTCACCCTCACTTTTTTTTAAAAAAATCGGCTCAAATGATATAGTTTATCCTTAATAAAAATCAAAACCAATCTTCAAGAAAATAGCCCAATCGATCTCACCAGCCTATAAAAAGAGACCTATTGCTAATTTTTCTCATTTTTGATAGTTTTTACGACTTAGATTTTTTTTCAAACATATGATTCATAATTTTTTTATCTACCTACTGGTAGTTGCAATAAGCGCAGCGCATGCACCCCATTTCCCCTTCTTCCAGAGTTGCTTTGGAGATAGCGCATCCCTTGTTTTCCCTCCCTATTACGAGGAGGCCTTGCCTATAGAAATTCCAGATGAATACTTTTCCTTAAACAGCTCGCTAAAAAGCAGGGATAAAGCCTCTGAAGGGCTTCCTCTTTACTATTGGCAACAGAAAAAATTTGTCAATTTTGGAGACTACTTATCAGTCCAATTAGTGGAGCGGATCACAGGTATTCCCGTGCGGATTTTCCGGAGATATCCAGTGAAAAAAGAGATAAAACTGCTTGCGGTAGGCTCCATTATGTCCTTTGCCGCCAACGATGACATCATCTGGGGCTCCGGAATCACCGGCAAATGCCTAAAAAGAGAGGACTATCACTTTAACCAGCTGGATATCCGCGCCGTCAGAGGACCTCTCAGCCGCCAATTCCTGATCGAAAATTTCCAGCAAAACTGCCCTGAAGTTTATGGGGATCCTATCCTTCTTTTTCCCTACTTTTTTCCTGAATTCAAAAGAAAAGAAAATCCTTTTTACGACTACATCATCATCCCCCACTTCTCGGAAACGGACCTATTTCCTAAAAGCAGATTCTTCAATGTTGTCTATCCCACAGATCCCTGGGAAGAGATCATTGAAAAAATTCTCGATAGCAGGTTCGTCATCTCCAGCTCGCTGCATGGAATTATCGTTGCAGAAGCCTATGGCATACCCGCCCGCATGCTCAGGATTACGGAAAATGAATATCTCTTTAAATATGAGGATTACTACCTAGGAACCCAACGCCCCCATTTTCAATTTGCAGCTTCCATCGAAGAGGCCTTAAGCATGGGCGGTGAACCTCCTTTTGAATGCGATCTCAAAAAACTTTACGAAGCGTTCCCTTTTGAATTTTGGCCGAACGCCCAATTCCATAAACCCACTTTCCCCCATTAATATGATGCTATGCAATAACTCTCCTATTTTTTTCATGATGCTATTTTTTTCCTTCTCCTTTTTAGCTCCTGTTGCCAACTGCGATGATAAAATGCCTGTTTTTTCCGACTATGACTATCTTCCCATTTCCAATACGGAAGTAGCCAACAACCTTGAGCCTATCACCTCATCCGGCACTTTCCCTAACCTTGAAGAAAACCCTCAGGATTTTATTCTAGAAATAAAGAAGATCAAGATTCCAGGCCATCCTAGCGCCTTTAATCCAGCCATCACCCGCTGGAATGGGGAGCTTTTGCTCAGCTTCCGCACCTACGATCAAAGGGGAAGGACTGATGGCATCGGGATTGTATGGCTGGATGAGCATTTCAATGTAGCCAGTAAAACCTATCTCCTGGAAATACGGAATGAAAGCCCCTCTGCATCCCACATAAAACAGGACCCCTACCTGCTCTCCGTCGGAGATAAGCTCTACATCATCTATAGCAATATGATGGATGGCACCATGATCCGCAGGGTCTTTCTTGCCGAACTCCATTTTGACGGAAATGCTTTCTATATCGAAAATCCCGAGTGCCTCTCCCATTTTCCCGGAGAAAATGAGAGACGTTGGGAAAAAAATTGGGTGCCCTTTGACTACCAGGGAAATTTACTGCTCTCTTACAGCATCTTCCCCCATATGGTCTTACAACCCCTTTTGGGAATGAGCAGCTGTATCCCCCTTGCTTCCACAAAAAGTGCGATCGAATGGAATTGGGGACACCTTAGAGGAGGCAGTCCCGCACTCTCTTTAGGAGATGAGTACCTGGCCTTCTTCCACTCCTCTAAGAACATGCAAACCGCGCAGTCCAAAGGGAAAAATATCACCCATTATTTTATGGGAGCCTATACTTTTAGCAGCAAACCCCCTTTTGCTATTACCAAGATCAGTCCCAACCCTATCATTGGAAAAGATTTTTACAATGGAGTCGCCCATAAAACATGGAAGCCCCTGCATGTAGTCTTTCCCCGAGGTTTTGTGATGGATGATCAGTACATATGGGTATCCTATGGAAGGCAGGATTTTGAAATGTGGGTGGTTAAACTTGATAAAAAAGGACTGCTCAATAGCCTTGTCCCCGTTTCTAGCAGTGAATGACAGTTTCTAATTCGATTTTTTTATTAACTTTAATTAAACAAGTATGAAAAATAAACTATATTACAAAGTTTTTACACTTTTTATTGTATTTATTGCTTTTAAGGCTATTTCTCTTGAGTCTTTAGTCAATCTTGAAGATAACGCGCAGGATTTTGTCCTGGAAACAAAAAGGATTGAAATTCCTGGCTATCCCAACGCTTTTAACCCTTCAATCGTAAGATGGAGGGGGGGGGTATTACTGAGTTTTCGCACCATTCCAAATCCCCGCTTATCCTTTAATTCCTGGATTGGTCTGGTCTGGCTTGATGAGAATTTTTCTCCGAATAGCCAGCCTCAACTCATTCCTATCCGCGAGGTACAATCTCCCATACCTTCCCGCGTTGATGACGCCCGCCTGATTGTTATGGATGAACATCTCTATATCGTATACAGCGACAATAGCGATCCCACCATCACTCGGGGCGGTTTTAGAGTTCATTTTGCTGAATTGGATTTCGACGGATCCTGTTTTGCGATTGACTATCCTGAATGCCTCCACCATTTTGAAGGAGAAAATAAAGATCGCAGAGAAAAAAATTGGGTGCCCTTCGAGTATAACAGTTCTTTACTGCTCGCTTACAGCCTCACCCCTCACCTCATCCTTTATCCTATCTATGGAACAGGAAGCTGTAAAACCGTTGCAACAACTATGGGATCCATCCAATGGGAGTGGGGTGAGCCAAGGGGAGGAACGCCAGGAATTCTCGTGGGAAATGAGTATCTGGCTTTTTTCCACTCCTCCAAAGAGCTTGCCACAACCCATTCCGAAGGCAAGAATATCCTTCACTATTTCATGGGGGCTTATACATTCTCCTGCGAACCTCCCTTTGCCATCACCAAAATCAGCCCTGAGCCTATTGTAGGCAAGAATTTCTACAAAGGGGCTATCTACAAACCTTACTGGAAGCCGGTGCGGGTGGTTTTTCCTTGTGGATTCCTCTGTGATGACAAGTACATTTGGGTAGCCTATGGAAGGCAGGATCATGAAGTCTGGATTGCAAAACTAGACAAAAAAGGGCTTTTTGATAGTCTTTTGCCTGTTGCTAACCACATGAAAAACGGATAAATTTGAAGATCTCTCTCTACTCTCTATGCGCTATTTTTTTCCCTTGTTTGTCATGGGCGGAGATCAATCAGAACGGGGATTTCCAAATCTGGAACCGCAATTTTGCAGGGGTTCACCTAGGAAAAAAATGGACCTTTATCTCCCAATTGGAGTTTCGCTGGGGAGACGACGCCTCTACGCTCTATTACACCCTTTTACAACCGCAGCTTCGTTACACACCCGTGCCTTGGCTGATCATCGCCCCTGGCTACAGGCAGTTCTGGCAGCGCAACCTTGTAAAAGAATCTTTAAGACCTGGTTACGCCCCTGTACTTGATATAAGCTTCTTGATCCTCATGCAGGATTGGCAGATCCGCGACCGCAGCGGCATCGAATACATCATTCATAGGTCTAACCCCAACCATTTTCTCTATAGAAATCGCCTGCGCATTATCCCTCCCTGGAGTTTCACACGATTCGGCATCAACCCTTTCATCGAAGATGAGATCTTCATCAGGGAAAGAGTGGGCTTTGAGCAGAACCGCCTACTAGCAGGCCTCTTTTATCTGCTCCAGAAAAACACATCAGGAGAACTTTTCTATATGCTCCGCTACCTCAAAACAGGAAGATCCTGGACATATCAAAATGTGCTAGGCCTTGTCATTCTCTTCTCTTTCTGAAAGATCTCTGCAAAGAAATTTTCCATCGCAAGAAAGGCTCTTTTTGAGGCCAGAGCTTTGTACACAGTGCCTGCTTTGGGATCATTTGTAAGGGGATTAGTGAAAGCATGCATGGTATTTCCATAGATATGCATCTGCCAATCCACTCCCGCATGCGTCATCTCCTCCGCAAAGGCCCGTACCTGTTCGGGAGGAACCATGGGATCGTCATTGCCATGCAAAACAAGTGCTTTACCTTTAATCTTTTCCTGGTTAATGCCTTGAGGCGCCATCAGAAGACCATGGAAGCTGACAACGCCTTGTATTTCTACCCCCATCCTGAGGAGATCAAGGGCGCAAAGACCGCCAAAACAAAAACCGATAGCAGCTATCTTAGCTCTGTCAACCCCCTTCCATGCATTCACCGTATTCCAAGCAGCTAGAATTCTTTTTCGAAGAAGGGATCTATCCTCCATAAAAGGCTGCATCAGCCTAGAAGACTCTTCAGGGCTCTTGCCAAGAATCCCTTTTCCATAAATATCGGCTGCAAAGCCAGCATAGCCGAGATGGGCCAGCATTCTTGCCTGTTCCTTTACAAAATCATCGCGCCCCCGCCAAGCATGAAAAATAATGACAGCGGGAAGATTCTTCCCTTCCGGATAGGCAAGATAGCCCTCCAAATTGGCTGCACCTTGCTGGTAGGAAATGTATTCTTCTTTCACGCACCCCTCCTATAATTACAGCTAATTACAGCTCTTTTTCCAAGGCCTCGAGGCTCTTTCCCTTGGTCTCCGGAATGAATCGCATGCACAAATAATAGGAAGAGATGGCGATAGCTGCATAGAGAGAAAATGTCCAGGCGCTGCCAAATTCCGAAAGGAGATAGGGAAAGGTAAGAACGACCAAATAGTTACAGCTCCAGTTCAAAAAGGTCATAAAAGCAATCGCTTTTGAGCGAATGGGAAGAGGGTAGATCTCGGAAATCAATACCCAGGTCACGGGCCCGAGTCCCAAGGCATAACTGCCGATGTATAAAACCAGTGCACCCACTGCGATGAAGCCAGCCAAAGGAAGGGCCAAAGCAAAGGCCATGACCAGTACTCCTAAGCTAATCGCTACTCCTAGCTGGCTTGTTAAAAGAAGTTTTCTCCGCCCGAGCCTGTCTATGAGAAAAAAGGAGCAAAAGGTAGAGAAGCAGTTGATCATGCCCAGGAGTAGAGTGGGCCCAAGAGCATGCCTGGCATCTGCAAAACCCGCTTCCCCAAAGATCTTGGGGGCGAAAAAAACAATCGCATTCACCCCTACAAATTGCTGTGCAAGGCTCAATAGGACTCCGATCAACAGCACAAACCTAAACGATGAGGTAAATAGCTCTTTGAAACCCGCTTTTTGAACCGCTTCAGAAGAGGTCTCCAGGCGGGCAGACATCACTGGCAGATTTTTGAAAAACTTCTTTTGAATATACAAGCTCTCCTGCCTCCTTCCTAAGCTGGCCAGCCATTTGGGGCTTTCGGGGAAAAAGAAGAGGGCGACCAGTTGAAAAAAAGCAGGGATTGCAGCAAAGAAAAACATGTAGCGCCAATTGCCTGAATCAGAAAGAGACATACTCACTAAATAGGCAGCAAAAGTGCCGATAGCCACAGAAAATTGGTAGGAGGTCACAAAAGCGCCCCTATTGGCGGGAGGTGCAATTTCCGCTAAATACATAGGGATCAGTATCGAGGAGATCCCTACAGCGATACCCGTTGCAAAGCGCAGTATCAGAAGAGAGGCTAAGCTGTGTACATAGAGGGCAAGAATTCCCGTTGCCAAAAACAAAAAAGCGGCTGCAAAAAAGGAAAAACGTCTTCCCAAACGGTCTGCAATGTAGCCGCAAAAGATCGATCCTGCAAGGGCTCCGAGTAAAATCATACTTGCGACCACCCCTTCCTGCAAAGTAGAGACGTGAAACTCCCTGCAAATGAAAGAAAGTGCTCCTGCGATGATACAGGTTGCAAAGCTCGCCAGAAATCCGCCCAGGGCGGCGATAAAAGCAGTCCAGTAAAGGTAAGGGCGGCAAGATACTAGATCAGCCATTTCCAGGAGCTCCTAATAGTGAAATCCCAAGTTATTACATAAAAGAAATATATACCGAACGCAATTTAAAAATAGGAGTGGCAGGAGATGTAGGAATACCCCCTTCTGCGGTATTTAGAGAGCAGATCAAGCGTTGCGACATTTTTCCATTTGAGAGGACGGATCTTCATCTGACTGGATCTTGCAAAGACAAAATTGAAATAGAGTTCATATTCTGATAGGCTAGAACCGTATACCTCATTGAGGTCAATGCAGCGGCAGATCGCTTTCCAAGCCTCCACCCTGTGAAAAGATTCAATGATCTGGAAGAGATCCTGGATGACGCTTCTCTGAAACAGCATGTGGTGCGAGATGCCGGAATAGGAGGCATGTATTTTCCTCCATCCTGGAATGAGCTTTGCAGCATGGATGAAATAAGGTTTGTAATGCTCCTTTCCTGGATTGTAAAGCCCCTCTCCTTGCCGACCTAAAAATTCTACAGGGGCTAAAAAAATCGTATCGGCATCGAGCACAAGGACATTGGAAGAGATGCCAGGGATGACCAGAGCGGCGTAGAGTTTATAGAGCTGCTGCTTGATCCATCCAATCCTCGAGGGCTTTGAGAGGTAGTTTCGGGCCAATTTTTCATCGCCGAAAATCTGCTCTGCCAGGTCGCGGTCGGAAAAGGGGTAATTTTTCTCATCAAACCATTCGGCCTTTCTTGTCATCTGCCGTGCGGATACCACAATGATACGCCGGATATTTTTGCCATTTTTGCGAATCCCTTCAATGCAAAGGTCTAATATCTCCCTATCCTTTTCAGCGCAAGGGATCACCACATCGATAGGTTCATAGGGAAGTAGATACTCTACTTTTTGCAAAAGGAGATTGCTAAGCCGATCCTTGGACTCTTCAGCTCTGATGATGTTTAGGAAGGAAAAGAGGAGAAAAAAGCTGATAAAAAGTGTGCGGATCATTCTCATACCGGTAAAAAAAAGAGAAAAATGCTACGCTAACAACCTAAAAAAAGCAAAGAAATCTCCTCTCTCTTGGCTCTGATTTTTTTGTCGATTTTTTCTCTCTTTTTTTCTATCGTATCTTTCATCAGAGGGTGTTATGGAAAAAATCTCGATCGTATTTTCAGCAATAGGGTTTCTGCTCTCCTTTCTCATCGCTCTCTATCTGTTGGCCAAACTCTACCGCAGGTGCCCATCGAATAAAGTCCTGGTAGTGTATGGACGCGTTTGGGGCAATAAAACCGTGCAATGCTATCATGGGGGAGGAACGATCATTTGGCCTCTCATCCAGGATTATGCTTTCGTGGATTTGACCCCTCGTACGATCCATATTCCCTTAAAAGGCGCTCTCTCCCAGCAGAATATCCGTGTCAACGTACCCAGTACTTTTACGGTAGCTATCGGCATAACTCCTGATATCATGCACAACGCCGCAGTGAGATTGCTCGATCTGGACCACAAAGGGATTGAGTCGATGGCAACCGAGATCATCATCGGCCAGTTGCGCTTGACAGTCGCTTCCCTCAGGATTGAAGAGATCAACCAGGATCGCGAACGTTTTCTGGAAGCGATCAAGAAAAATATCGAACCAGAACTGCATAAGATCGGCCTCACACTTCTCAACGTGAACATCACGGATATTACCGATGAGTCTGAATACATCGAGAGCATTGGGAAAAAGGCCTCGGCAACAGCCGTTAACCAGGCCAAAGTAGATGTCGCTGAGCAAGAGAAGCAGGGAGAGATCGGCAAGGCTCTTGCTGAAAAGGAGCGGAGGGTCTCGGTAGCCTCCTACAATGCGGAAGCAGTCAGGGGTGAAAATGATTCAAAAGCAGAGATCGCTTTGACAAACGCGATTCTGGCTGAAAAAGAGGCTGAAGCTGCCCAAAGGAGCCAGGTGGCGATACAGCAGGCTGAAACAGAGATCCAGAAAGCTAGAGCTTTTGCCCAGGCAAGCCTGCTGGAAGCAGAGCAGATTGTGCCTCAAGAGATCCAAAAGAAAAAAATCCAGATCGAAGCAGAAGCTGCCGCCCTGAGCAAAGTATTGCAGGCGCGCGGCGAAGCAGAAGCCCTGCTTGTGCTCAAAGAGGCGGAGGCGGAGGGGCTGCAAAAGCTGCTCGAGGCGAAATCCAAAGGCTATAAAGAGCTGATCGAAGGGTGTGGCGGAGATGTGAGAAGCGCCTCTTTCATGCTGCTTATTGAAAAATTAGAAGAAATTGTAAAACTTCAGGTAGAGGCCATTAAAAACATTAAAATTGATAAGATCACAGTTTGGGACAGTGGAGCTGGCGGAGATCCTGCAAAGGGCTCCTCTACAGCCAACTTCATCAGCCAGCTGGTAAAATCGCTCCCAGCCCTTCATGACATCACCTCTCTTGCAGGTTTAGAGCTTCCTCAGTATTTCGGCCAAACCCATGAACACAAGCTCTCTAAAGAAACAACCAAAAACCTATAGGAGAGCACTGCTATGATGACAGGCGACTTCATGTTGGATTTATGGTATATCCTAAGCACAACGAGCCCTTCTACCCGTTGTGGAATCTGCGAAAAGAGAGGAGCATCTTTAGATTGGCCAAATCATGCCAGCAAATTTATCCACTCCAAGTGTTTCACCTATGCCATCTACGCATCTAGCCAGGGCTGTCAAAAGGTCATTGAAGGACTGTTCAATGAGAAGATGCAAAGTCATGCGCAAATGGAAGCTTTTAAAGCTGTAAGAAAAGCATGTGGCAAGGAGACAATCCACTCCTATCTTGTCAAACAGGGTTCTGAGAAGCTCACAGCACTGTTCAATTCAGTAGGAATCCAGGCCGTTAAAACCTATGCACAACAAAAAAGGATCCGAAGCAGTTTATGAGCCTACCTATACTGTAGGCTCCTTACTAGGGTCAACGCCTTCCACCGCCGCCATGCCCTCCACCGTGTCCGCCGCCGCCGCCACGCTCACCTCCACCGCGTCCGCCGCCACCTCCACGCGCACCTCCACCATGATGCCCGTCATATCTGTGATTTCCATAATGGCGATTCCTATTCCAGTTATTGTATGACCCCTCATCACCAAACCAGATGCCGTAATACCAGCCTGGCCCCACCCAGATCACATCCTGTGCATATTCATCTTCACCTACATCGACCTCTACCCTTGGGGAAGCTCCTGCAAAAACTGCCGAAAACAGCCCTTGGTATCCTATGACTAGTATGAGTAAAATTTTTTTCATTTTCTCCTCTTCCACGAAAGTTTTTCTATTATCTATCTCTATAAATCCAACCCTACTCTTTCGTCAATAATTAATTAATTCAATATTTTCACTTTAATTATTATGGTAAATAAGCCTATAATCGCAGCTCTTTTAAAAGAGCATACTTGCATGTCAGTAGAACAAATACCAGGAATCTACCCTCTTCATCCGCATTGGGAGCAATCTTCGGCTGCCTCCACCAGCGTGATTCAACAAATTTTTTCCTGTTGCTACGATGCAACTATAAAAATAATTGCCATGATTTGGAACTGCGCTATCTATCCCTTTGTAGCTATTTATAATTTGTTTATCAATAAAGCGGATCAGATCTCTGAAAACCCAGGATCTCCTACTGTCAGACAATTTTCTCCTCTCCCAACCAACCAGCAGCGTTCCCAACAGATCCAACCGATTCCTCCTAGCGGAGCAGCCAGCCAACCGATGACCCCTGCCCCAAGCCAGCAGCAATCCACCTCCGTAGCCCCCCAGCAGCAGGCTGTATCCCCCCCAATCGTTCCTCCCATAGTCATAGAAAGGCTTTATCGAATGAGCCAAGAAGGGGTCGTTGATTTTTATGATCGGAGCAAACCCCTTACCGAATTCTTAGGAAATTTCTTTCTCTGTGATGTACCCCTTACCCTTGGGGCTAGAACCTACTTTTTCCGTTGTGCGGAAGCCGCTTTTCAAGCAGGCAAATTCTATCCTCACCGAATGGATTTAGTGGAACTGTTAACTCGTTTAAATGGCGAACAAGCTTTTGCATTTGCAAGACAGCATAGACAGGCTATCGATCCTCAGTGGACAGGCATGAATCTCGCATCGAGGAGAGGCAGAAATCTCGAATGGATGAGAAATGTTGTCCATGCAAAGTTTACCACACCTACAAATGTCCGGCTCAGAGCTCTTCTATGTGCTACGCTGAGCGCCGCCCTGGTGGAGCATATACCTGTTGTAGGTAGAGACGCCTATTGGGGGGATAATGGTGATGGAACAGGGCAAAACCAGCTAGGTCAATTACTTATGCAGGAACGAGCCCTACTTACTCACCAGCCGGCATCTCCTCTACCCCCTAATTATTTAGATATCATTGCCCGAAGAGAACAGACGCAAACTGCCTATCAATAACCCATCTACTTTCCCAACCCTCTTATAAACAATACATTACGATATTATATCGATAGTTAGCAGTAAATTTATATATTTATATAATTATAAATGATAAAATATAATATATAAACAATATATAAATAATAGGTTTTTTGTGGAAATAAATAAATTAATAGATACATTACAACAAAGTCAAACAGCTGGCTCTAACCTTTTGTTTTTTAATTCTAAAACAAATGATTTAATCGCCGTCAAAAAACCAACTGACCTGTGGAAGAAAATTGTATGCACAATAGTAATGTTCTATAACGGATATACATCATTAAACTCTGAAAAAATCTCACACAAGATCAATAATTTAATCACTAAAGAAAAAGGTGCTCTTACTATGCCAACAATGAAAAACCTGGTAGCAATTCTTGAAAACCTAGGAAATCGTCTCTCTAAAAACGCGACAATGAATCCTTTGCAACTGTCGATAGGCCATATTTATTCGCTTCCCGTTTCCAGCTCCGCTTGCGTAACAGCACAGACAAATCCTCATGGCCCTGGCGTTCATCAACAAACCAACACTCCACCTCGATACTGGCTTGATACCGATTTTCCTGGCTCACTTGTCGATCTCGAATAAAACCTAGTTGCCCTTCAGGTAGGAGTCTGTCCCTTCCAGCCAATCCTGGCGGAGGGGTGAAAAGACATCGATATCAAAGGTATCCTCCAATGCTTCAAAACGGTGGGGTGTATGGGGTGGTATCAAAAGGACCTCCCCCTTCCCGACAATGAACTCTTTTCCTGCTGAAAAAACACGCACTTTTCCTTTAATGATGTAGGTAATCTGTTCGCTGACATGATGATGTTCAGGGATGATAGCCCCTTTTCTTAGATCAAAGTAGACGAGCATGGCATTTTTCCCATAGACATAGCGCCGAAAAATCTTCTCATTCAACTTCTCAAAAGGCATTTTTTCAAATTCATAAAACTGAGGCGGCTCTATCATTGTATCCCTCCTGGCTATCCCCTCAAGATAGTGCCCCCATAAAAAAAACACAAACTCCTTCTTGCAGAAAATGCATCCTTCTTTTTATACTACGCTCTGTAAAAAACCACTCGAACCAAGATTGGGCGGGTAACGTAGTCACAGATGAGAACTAAGACAAACACCAGATCCCTTGTACTCAAGGTCAGCGTCTCCCTTAGCGGAGATGTGGTGGTGGGTGTCCTCGCCTCACTCTCTAACTAAGTTCCTTTATCCGCCAATCCTCAAAATCCCTTCCCAAAGATACATAGCGAGCACTGGCGGATCCCCCCAAAGGAGAATTTATGTCTGCTGGAAAAAAAACTAGCGTTATTACTGCCGGTCTGGCCCTATTTTCCATGTTCTTTGGAGCAGGGAATCTCATCTGGCCTATTATTTTAGGGGAACAGAGCGGCGATAAAAGCCTTTTTGCTCTACTTGGACTAGTCATTACAGGAGTAAGCCTTCCTTTTTTGGGCTTAATTGCCATGATGCTATTCGATGGCGACAATAAGAGCTTTTTTGCACGAATCGGCAAACTTCCCTGCCTTTTTCTGCTTTTCATCATCCAAGCACTTATCGGGCCTTTTGGAGCCGTTCCTCGCATCATTGCACTCTCCTATGGCACTCTCAAATCCTATCTGCCGGAAGGGACATCCCTGCTCTCTTTCAGCATCCTTTTCAGTGTAATTGTCCTCTTCTTTACTCTCCGCAAAAACCGGATCATCGAACTTTTAGGCACCCTGCTCACCCCAATTTTGCTCCTCTCTTTAGGCGCTCTCTTTGCTTTTGGTTTGCCTTACGCACCCGAAGCAAAAAGTCTGGCTTTGAGCACTAACGATGCCTTTACCTCAGGTTTGAAGGTGGGCTATAATACCTTGGATCTGATCGCTTCTTTCCTTTTTGCACCGATGGTGCTAGCCCATTTTACAGGAGGCGATAGGAGCCAGGACAAAAAAGCTGCCTGCAAAAAGATGCTCCAGGCAAGTTCGCTTGCAGCTTTTTTACTGGGAATTATCTATTTAGGACTCATCTACCTATCGGCGCATTACGCCCCAGTACTAGGGAAGGGACTGCTCCCTGAAGAGAAGCTGAGGGAGATCGCGCTTCTTATTTTAGGCCCAAAAGGAGCTCTTGTAGCCTCTGTTGCTGTTGTTTTGGCCTGCCTTACCACCGCTATCCCGCTGATTGCCATCTCCTCTGATTACATACGGCAGGATCTTCTTAAAAACAGGGGGGGCTCTTTTGCTCCCCTCTTTATCGCCCTGGCCATTTCCGCCTTGATTGCCAACTTGGGTTTTATGGGCATCGCCCACTTCCTGTCGCCGATCCTTCAGATTCTTTGCCCTGGCCTGATTGTCTTAAGCGTACTCAATATCCTGCATAAGCTCTATGAGATCCAGGTTGCCAAGGTGCCCGTATATGCGGCTTTTGCCCTATCGACCATCGGCTACGCAGCTATGATTTGAGGATTTTATACTTGAGCGAAATAAAGGATTTTTCTATAATTGCTTTTGTTATTTATAGGTCTTAATTTCAAATGGCAAGAAAAGTAAATACATCAATCTCAGCCAGATCCGTCGTAACGTCCACCACGGGGCGGGGTACGGGGATCTTCCCGCTATCCTGCCATTAAAAAACTAATTCTTCCGTCAATTCTCACATTCTACACCTAATACATACTGCGGGCCTTGGCAGGAAGAAAAACCTAAAAAGGAGATGAGTATGTCCGACAAAAAAAAATCTAGCGCAATCGTTGCGGGATTGGCTCTTTTTTCCATGTTCTTTGGAGCAGGAGACCTCATTTGGCCCCTGATTCTCGGCGGAAGCAGCGGTGATAAAAATCTCTTTGCCTTTTTTGGATTGATCATCACAGGGGTGAGCCTTCCTCTTTTAGGGCTAATTGCAATGCTGCTTTTCAATGGAGAGCCAAAGTCTTTTTTTGGACGGATAGGCAAAACTCCCTGTTTCATTTTGATCTTTCTGATCCAGGCGATTCTTGGACCTATCGGATCGCTGCCGCGCATTATCGCCCTATCCTATGCGACATTAAAACCCTATCTTCCTGCCTATACAACCCTCTTTTTCTTCAGCATTCTCTTCAGCATGCTCATCTTTTTCTTCGTCTTGCGCAAAAACAAGCTCATCACTTTATTAGGTCTGATCCTAACTCCAGTCCTTTTGCTATCGCTTGCAAGCCTTTTTGTCATTGGATTTCTCCATCCTCCTGAAGCTCCTGCCCTACAGTTGAGCAGTCAGGAGGCTTTTAAGAGCGGTTTAAATGTAGGCTATAATACGCTTGACCTCGTTGCCTCTTTCCTCTTTGCACCTCTGGTTCTTTCCCATTTTACTGCTTCTGGCGATGACTCCAGGGAAAATCGCCAAAAGGCCTTTAAAAAGATGATGCAGGCGAGCTGCATTGCAGCTCTTCTTTTAGGCTTCATGTATTTTGGTTTGACCTATCTAGCCTCTTTCTATACCCCTTTTCTGAATGCCCATCCTCCGGAAGAGAGGCTAAGGGAGATCTCCCTTCTCCTGCTAGGCCCTACAGGCGCCTTTATAGCTTCTGTTGCTGTTGTCCTGGCCTGTTTGACAACTGCCATTCCGCTGATTGCCATCTCTGCCGATTACATCCGCGATGACCTATGCAAGAAAAGGGTAGGGATCATAGGGCCCCTTCTTCTATCCCTTGCCCTATCTGCAGCGATTGCAAACCTGGGCTTTATTGGAATTGCCAAGATGCTGTCGCCGCTCTTGCAGATCCTCTGCCCTGGCCTGATCGTCCTGAGCGTCCTGAATATTTTGCACAAACTCTATGAGATAAAAGTAGCTAAAGTACCTGTCTATGCAGCTTTTGCCCTATCGACAATCGGATATGCAGCTTTCATCTAGCTCTTCGGAAGCCTCTTAAAAAGAGGCTTTTCCATTTCAAATAAATAGTTAAACAAAGTTATCAGTTTATTAAATAAATAATAAATGTTATAATAATCACCTAAATAATAATTAGGATCATATACAATGTCAGTAATAATATCTCGTTCATCTACTTCCAGCAGCTCTACCTCTTCCAGCAGCTCTGAAGAGGTAAAGCCTCAAAAATACAGCCTATCTCCTTCCTCTAACTCCGCCTCTCTACTAGGAGCTTTCCAAAGTTCTACTTCCTCCTCTTCAATATCCGATCCCTCCCCAACAACCGTTGTTTCTTGCGAAAAAAAAGGCAAGCCTGTTGCAGTCTTTTCTCCTCAGGACATTATCGATATCTTGAAAACAAAAGAAGTAGATATCTCTTTAACACAAAATCAGAAAAATGTGTTAAGAGATCTTTTATGCACACAAATTGATGCTTTCTCCCTAGACTTTCCTACGGCGTTAGCTTTTCACTTGTATAGTTTATTAACAAACATTCCAATAGAAGATCA
>Ga0207065_1036_pt1 | contig 31896 bp, 30 predicted proteins | sample Alteio_BWMinCont_27_FD_153492 | JGI IMG/M metagenome (GOLD analysis project Ga0207065, IMG submission 153492) | Enriched cells from forest soil in Barre Woods Harvard Forest LTER site, Petersham, Massachusetts, United States -... | ecosystem: Environmental > Terrestrial > Soil > Temperate forest >...
CCTATCAGTTCCAGTATTCCTGTGCTATCATCATTATTAAATGTCAGGTATTCCTGGAAAAGGCTGTCAACCGGGCGTGTCAGTATAAAAGTGTCAATGCGGTGTGTTGCCGTGCTTGGGCCTGTAAGTATTAGTTTCCATTTGCCTGTTATATTGCCGGGCAAGCCTTGTTTCTGGCAAGACACAAAAAGAAGAAAACAGCTAATACATAATATAAAATATCCCTCGCCTTTTTTCATATGGCTTTTCAAAAGCGTTTAAAGCAAAATAATTAAGTGAAAAACAGGCTGTAAATATATGATTTATTGGCAATGAAAACTCGGCTCAGCCACTAATGCAAATTAAGTATTACAACTTAGATATTTTCTTTACTACAGGTTCTCTATTCTCTTCATAAAGTACCAGGTAGTAATACCCGCTGGCAAGCTTGCTTATAGGCAACACTTGCTTATTTTGTTGCACGCTTCCCTCATATACAAGGCTCCCGATAGCAGAATACAGATGTATATATTTATTTCTGCGCTTCCTCTTCCATTGGGTTGAAATATTTCTGTCGTGCCGTTTATGCATATTATGCTTGAATCAGGCATTGCGCATGGAGCATCGGTATAAACTATAAAGCAAACTCTGTCATTTTCACTGTATTGGTTATGTAAATGCTTGTTGTAATATTTGGAACAATTGCTCCGTTTATTTCCCATGCATAGCGTATGTTCCCAATGCTTGAAACAATCAAGCCCTTGAATGTAACGGTAGTTCCAAGGTTGTATATAGCAGGGTAACTCGATATACTGATCTGTGGTGGTGGGTTGTTGAAAATATCGAGGTATATTTTATTGCTTATAGCTGTATCCAGCAGCTGGCATGCCAGGTTGCCCTTTACTATACATGATATATGGTCGCCATTATTAATAAGCCCAGGTGTAAAAGTAGAATAGTTATTGCCGGGCACTGCTGCCCCGCTGACGGCAGATGCTTGTGGGGCGCTATAGATATCGGTATGAACATAAGATTCGGTATAGCAGTTTCCCAGTGATGCTATAACAGAATATATACCTGTATCAGCGCTGGTGTAATTACTCACATTTACATTAGATAATGGTGAACTAAAACTGTTTGGCCCGCTCCAGCTATATTGAACACCTGGAGTATTGCTAAAAGCGTGCAACTGCAGGTTGCCACCAGGGCAAAGAGGGGCATTGCTCCCGGCTGACGGTGTTACAGGTGCCTGGCTTATTGTAGTTGTTACTGTGTCATAAGCAATACATGCATATAAAGAAACGCTATGGTAATAATTACCACTGTTCACCACTTGTGCATTGCTTATCGAAAAGCTGGGAATTACTGAAATTAAATTATTAGGTCCATGCCAGCTATAGCTTACGCCTTGTGTCAGGCATCCCGCAATAACATTCAGAGAGTCTCCGGAGCACAGCGTCGGACTACAAAGTGCATAAACAGAATCAAGGCCCTGGAACACGTGCACGTATGTACTGTCCTTTACTGTGCAGCTACCCAGTACAGTATTTATATGGTAATTACCGGAGTCTGTAAAGGTGCTGGAATGATCGATACATTTTGTGAATTGGATACAAAGCCATTCGGACCAGTCCAATAATAATTAACGCCACTGGCCGTATTGCTGACAGTAACTTGTATACCTGTATTAGTACAGGCCAATATTACTAATTTGGGAATGTGCAGGCTTTAAGCTTACAGCTATATGACTATTTATCGTATCATTACAACCGTTTAATGAAGATATAAGTGTATAAGTACCGGAATCGGCAAATTGGATATTAGCTTTTACCGGGCTTAGTAGCAGTGAACTAAAATTATTAGGGCCATTCCATTTATATGATACTCCTGTCAGAGTCATTGTATCTGTAAACTTTAAACTGTCACCGGTACACATAGGTGCATTGCTATGTACGCTGGATATAGGAGTAGCATTTGGAAAAACATAAGTGCTGTCTCTGTATGTACATACAGAATCTGCAACAATCAGTATGAATAGCCCTGTATTAGCATTGCTGGTATTGTTTATTGTCAGGTTAGCCTGTGTTGCGTGAAATCCGTTTGGCCCATACCAATTATAACTTGCGTTGTTCGAAATACCACTAATTGATGAAAATATATGAAATGGTCTTCCATAACATGCTGTATCACTTCTTAACAGCACATTTCCCGGGCATTTGTGGAAATTAAAATCCCATTGAAATCCATTGCCAAAACTGAACTCTCATCTATCTCTATAGAGTCTATGGCAAATATTGTGTAAATATCAAGTTGAATGTAATTGTCGTTTATATTTGACCCACCAAGATTGCCATTCACAATAGCTATAGTATAATTGCTTTGTGAACAGCTATTATATAAGCTTGATAAATTAGCGCTGGTAATATTATAATGGTTACCATTAAGATACAGGGTCATCGTATCTCCCGGATTTATCGCGTCAAAATGCACCCGGATATTATTTACTCTGCTGGAGAAAATATATTTATATCCGCCTGGGTAGTTAATTATGGATTGGGCAACACGCCCTGAAAAAGGCCCTATACCGCAAACATGTGCTGTATCTCTGTATCCAATAGGTACCACAGTCACATTTACACCTCCTATATTATGTGTACCGGCAGTATCTGTTACAGCATAATACTGTGCATATACGTATGGGTTTATGGCAGCAAGGCATAAGATTAAAAGCAAAGAAAGTATAAATACTTTTTCATGCCCTTTGGTTTCAAGAGGTGTACCTATAAAGGTAACAAATAATATCAATTAAGCAGTTTTGTTTATATTCAATATATCACAATTCAATTTTAACAATAATGCAAAGTACCATGTATTGCATAATACCTCAAATATCATATCTTTGTTTAGAAAATGCAGGAATATGGCTACAGATAATATGGAATCACAGATGCGCAAAGGCCTGCTGGAGCTGTGTATTTTAGGTATCATTACAGAACAGAATGAGGCATACCCGAGTAATATTTTAGAGCAGCTAAAAGAATCGAAACTTGTAGTATTGGAAGGAACACTCTATCCCCTGCTTACACGGCTTAAGAATGCAGGTATGCTCAGTTACCGATGGGAAGAATCACCGGCTGGGCCGCCAAGAAAATATTATAAACTAACTGAGGAAGGCACAAAATTTTACGAGCAGCTACGAGCCACGTGGAATGAATTGAGCGCAGCAGTCAACCGTTTAACCAAAGCAATATAAAAAACCAGATAATATGCAACGTATAGTTCAGATCAACATTGCAGGCAGTATCATACCAATAGAAGAAGATGCCTACCTGCTCATAAAAGAATACCTTACTGCGCTTGAGCGCCAGTTTGCTGCTGAGCAAGGCAAGGATGAGATCATACAAGATATAGAACATCGTATATCAGAATTGTTCGGCATACGCCTGCAGAGTGGTGCACCGGCTATTGACAGGGCCGATGTGCAAAAGGTGATAGATACCTTAGGTCCGGCCAGCGAGCTGCACGATAGTTCCGCAAGGGCTAACACATCAAGCAACACCAACTATAATCAGCAAAGGCCGCAGCCACAATACAGCTACACAAGGCAGCGGCTGTATCGCAATCCTTACGATAAAGTATTGGGTGGCGTATGCAGCGGCATTGCTAATTATTTCGATATAGATCCTGTCATACTGCGCCTCATATTTGCGGTCATGTTCTTTACATTCGGTATTGGCTTCCTGGCTTATATCATAGCATGGATAGTAGTGCCTGTGGCAAAAACTCCCGAAGAGTTGCGCTATATGAGTGGTGGCCAGCACATGACGTTCGACGATATTAAAAGGAATATGGGCGAAGAAATGAAAGACTTGAAAATACGCGGAGAGCAAATGAGCCGTGAGCTTAAAGATTTCTTCAGCAAAAAGAAATAAGACTCTATGAGAAGCTTTTTTTTTAACGGTAGCACCGCATATTATTTCGTATTTTTGCAATTAGCTCTTTGAAATTTTACATCTGCAATTTTTCAAAACCGGGGCCGACTGGTTTTGACAGCATAGGGCAGGGTATGTAAGCATGTCGTGCGTTGTGCCATTAGCACGTAAATCTGAAAGCTCAAACCATAAATGGCGAATATTCTTACGCCATGGCTGCCTAATCAGAGATTAGTGTAACCATTATGGCCGCCGCGTACAGCTGCCTGTAGCTGTTGCCGCCGCCTAATCGAAAAAAATAACAGGATAGTCCCGTATTTGCCGCGCATACGGAATGAAAATTAAGTAGCTAGGGAGAAAGTAGGTTTGTCCTGCTCCGGCTTTTTCCCGAAATACAATTCAGGAATAAACATGTAGAAAGCTTATCGGGCATATGTTTGGACGCGGGTTCGACTCCCGCCGGCTCCACTTAATAAAGTATCAAAAGCTCTGAAACCATTGATTTCAGGGCTTTTTGTTTTTAACCAGTTTCTATTTATCGGGGGGTCGTAGATTTTTTTAAATTGATCGCGTCTACCTTATTTTCTAAATGTTCCTGTGCTGTGGGTGGCACTTCTGTCAGCCTATCTTGTACTGGCAAAGCTATCTCTTCTGTAACAGAGGGCGGGCTTATAACTACCTTTTCTATTTCTATAATTTGCTTTGTCATTCTCAAATATACGATACTCCCTGCACAAACCTGATTATGCCTTAATTTATCCATCAGCAATTACTATTAATAGTGCTTATATGTGAAATGAAATATTTTTTTTTATCGCTTTTTAATTCTTATAAATATATATTTGTGTACATGCAGGACTATTTATTAGAGAGATTTAACCACCTTAGCTTCCATTTCGTTTGTTTTATAAGGTAGGAAGAAGGAATAATACAGAATTTTGATTTCGAATACTGGTACTGTGTAACTGCAAAGTATTTTTTTACAAAAAAACATGTATCAAAATGAAAAAAAAATTACTATTTTTTGTTTTAGCACCCCTGTTTCTTTTGCAAACAGGTTGTAAAAAGCCTACAGATGGTGTCAAGATTTATGTCGATGCCAGTGTCATCCATTACAATGAGTTGCTCTATATCACAGACGCTTCAGGCACCGCATTGCCGGCCGGCACCAGTATTACTGTTAATATAGGCGGCGCTGCGGCTGCAAATATTTATAATAATGCAGGGAAAAAAGAGTTTACGGTTGATGAGAATGGTATGCTCAATATAGGGCTCGATCCTGCTGCAGAGCCAACCGGCACTACCCCGGTCAGTTTCACGGTTTCTTTGGCACCGTCCGGCTACCTGCCTGTTACCAGGAGCCTCAAATTCTATAAGGGGCAAATGCAAAATATTGCTCAGCTAAAGCTGATAAATCCAAGCTCTACAATTTCAGGCATGTCTAAGGTGCTGAATAATTCTACTGCCTTAACATCTAATGCATTAAGCGCCCCCCTTAGCATCAGCACTTCTGGTGGCACACAATCCTGTGCTGTCGCCCTGCCATCAGGCACTCATTTTCTCGATGCTAACAGCAGCCTTATATCGGGTTCAGCGCTCAATGTGAACATACTCAATTTCGATGTGCAGAATCCAACTTCTTCACTGCTGCTGCCCGGTGGCAAATTTGCAGATAGTGTCAGTGGTCTCAATACTAACGGTGCAGCTGTTTATATCGAACCTGCTGCATTCAGCAATATTACTATGGATGTTGCAGGTACTACTGTTAAGCATTTCGATAAACCCATCAATATCACACTTACCCTTGATCCCAATACGCACAACCCGCTTACCAACCAGGCTGTTCAGGCTGGCGATAGCCTGCAGATATTGAGCTATGACGATGGTAGCGCAAAATGGGCTTATGAGAGTACTGGTTTTGTTACGAATAACAGTGGCACGCTGCAACTCACTTTTTCCAGCACCCACCTTACCTGGTTTGGCACCGCGTGGGCTACTGTTACGCATAACTGCACAGCGGGTGTTTTAACGATCAACCTTGTTAATGCGCCCGCCTCTATGAGTAATAGCAGCTTAGGGGTAGTAGTATATTTTGACAGTGACCCAAATATGCCGGCATTATCAAGTTATTTTCTGTTAACCAATTTTTCGATGTCTTCAGGTGGTGGGTTTGTCAAGGTTATTCCTGATTATACTGCGAAAATAAAACTGGTCTTTATCGATATAGGGGGGGGCAAGAAAATAGATTCTACAGATTGGGTTTTACCCTGTTCATCCTATACAATAAATGTTAACTGGCCAAGTAATCAAACCGTCATTACCGGCAATTTTATAGGCACCTGCGCAAATTCCGCAGATAAAATTGTTAGACCTTCATTGTTTTTGATATATAGCGAAGTTGGGAAGACTTCTAATACAGGTTTCTTGTTTGTACAAAATGGTTACATAAGTACTACTGCCCTTCAAATCGGCCATACTTACAACTTTGTGGGTATGGTAGGAACTAGCCCTGTAGGTGTTCCCAACTTTACTATAGATAAAACCAACTACCAGGTAGGCTTCGATATGCCTGCTACAAGCTGTAACTTTTAATTAGGGTTATATTAAACATAAAAAAGCCATGTTTAGAAGCATGGCTTTTTATTTTGACGGGATGGAATGATGCTCATGTAATATTGTCCATTCACCCTTTACCTTTTTCAGCCCAATAGTTAATCTGAAATCCAGTGGCTCATAGTCTGCACTATTGCTTTTGTCAGAGCATTGCATTGTTGCAATACAGAAAGCAACATTTTCGTCAGCCACTATTTTCAGCTCTAGTATATCAAACACTCCCGGCCTTGTGTACTTAAAAAACAAGTCCCATGTCTTGCGGTATGCCTCAATACCCCGCGACTGAAAAGGATAGGGCACATCAAACATAATGATATCTGCTGAGTGATAGGCAAGAATAGCATCGATGTCTCTGTTACGTACTGCTTTTGTCCATTTCTCTATTAACTCCCTGATTACTGTTTCATTGTTAATAGTTCTATCCATCTTAGTTATTATTGTAGCATGCAATATTTCACTTTACAACAGTTTATCCAACTTATTTCTTGAATCCTCGGATATTCATACCTTAAAAATAATAATTAAATAAAGGCTGGTATGCCTATTACTTTCAGGATATGCTTATTTTCCCGCTTCAAATCTGTTATATACTGTGAACAAAATAGTACTACTACTGGCTGTTTTCATGCCTTTATTTTCATCTGCACAATCACAGGCTGAAAATAAAACACTTCTGCCCAATGGCTGGACCATTACCCCTGCGGGGCATTCTATAAAGCTTGGCGATCTGCCCTTGAATATAGCAGTATCATCTTCAGGCAAATACCTGGCGGTCACCAATAATGGGGTGGGCCAGCAGTCAGTTCAGCTTATAGATGCAAAAAGCGAACAAATACTTCATACAGCGGTAATACGTAAAGGCTGGCTGGGCCTTAAGTTCAGCGCCGACGAAAAATTTCTCTATGCATCTGGTGGCAATGATAACTGGATACTGAAATATCAGTTGCAAAACGATACCTTAGCATTGCTCGATAGCATTAGCCTGGGTAAGAAATGGCCCGAAAAAATTTCACCTGCCGGTATAGAGATAGACGATGCTCGGCAAAAAATGTATGTGGTCACCAAGAACGATAATGCACTCTATATTATATATCTTTCGGGCAAAGAGGCTGTACAGAAAAAAAGCCTTAATGCAGAGGCCTATACCTGCCTCTTGGCCCCCAAAAGCAAAATATTGTATATATCATTATGGGGTGGAAAAAAAGTGCTTCTGTACAATACCAAAACAAATGAGATTGAAGATTCTATAGCCGTAGGCACCAACCCAAATGATCTTTGTTTTACTAAAAATGGTTCATACCTCTTTGTTGCAAACGCGGTCGATAATTCGGTATCGGTAATTGATATTGACAAGCGCAAAGTAATAGAAACATTAAATGCAGCGCTGTTTCCCAATGCACCTAATGGTTCCACTACTAACAGTGTGGCGCTCAGCAAGGATAACAAGACATTATATGTTGCCAATGCAGACAATAATTACCTGGCTGTTTTCGACGTAAGTGAGCCTGGCTCCAGTCACTCTAAAGGCTTTATACCTGTGGGTTGGTATCCCACCTGTGTGCGATTAATTGGCCACAAAATATACGTAGCAAATGGCAAAGGCCTCACTTCTTTGCCTAATCCCAAAGGGCCTCAGCCTGTGAGAAAAAATGAAGAAACTAAGTACAAGAAAGCCAATAATAAAAACGAGCAGTATATAGGCGCGCTACTGAAAGGGGCAATGAGCATAATAGATGAACCAGATGAAAAACAATTAGGAAAGTATTCCATACAGGTGTATCAAAATACCCCATACAAAGAAAGTTCAGAACAAAGGGCTGAAGGTGAAGATGGCAATCCTATTCCAATGAAAGTTGGGGCAGCATCACCAATCAAACATGTGTTTTATATTATTAAAGAAAACAGGACATACGACCAGGTGCTGGGCGATATGACTAAAGGGAACGGAGATACAAGCCTCGTTTTGTTCGGTAAAAAGATCACACCTAATGAACACGCGCTTGCAGACCAGTTTGTGCTACTGGATAATTTTTATGTAGATGCAGAGGTAAGTGCCGATGGGCATAACTGGAGCATGGCAGCTTATGCAAATGACTATATAGAAAAAACATGGCCTACAGAATATGGTGGCCGTGGAGGTCTGAATGATTATTACGGCACCAAGGAAATAGGTTTTCCACGCAATGGCTATTTGTGGGACTATGCATTGCGCAACCACATCATTTTTCGTGATTATGGTGAGTTCTGCAATGACGACGGTAAAATGCCAATAGAGCGCCTTCTTCCTTATACCTGTAAAGATTTTCCGGGATGGAAATTGTCTATACAGGATATACACCGCGAAGAGGTTTGGGAAAAGGATTTTGATTCACTGGTAGCAATTAGCAAAGTGCCGCAATTGAGCATCCTCTACCTGCCAAACGATCATACTAGTGGTTTATCAAAAGGAGCGCCCACTCCATTTGCACAGGTGGCAGATAATGACCTGGCGCTGGGCCGCATGATAGAACACTTGTCACATTCCAAAGCATGGGCGGAGAGTGTAGTTTTTGTATTGGAGGATGATGCACAAAATGGCCCAGACCATGTGGATGCACATCGTAGCATAGCATTTGTTGCTGGACCTTATGTAAAAAGGAATTACGTAGATCATACTATGTATTCTACAAGCGGTATGTTGCGCACTATAGAGCTTATATTGGGTATCCGCCCCATGAGCCAATACGACGCAGGAGCCACACCTATGTGGCGTTCATTCAGCAGCAAGCCAGATAATATACCTTACACGCATATTGATGAGGAAGTGAGCCTTGAAGACAAGAACGTGTCATTGAACATTTTGTCTGAACAGAGCGATGCTTTCGATCTCAGTGAAGCCGATAAAGCCCCCGATCTTGAACTGAATGAAGTTTTATGGAAAAGTATTAAAGGGCTGGATAAGGTACAGCCATCCCCTCAAAGAGCTGCATTCCTTACATTGCATACCACTAAGGATAAAGACTAAGAGCTTCTTTCTCTCAGTATTTTTTGATTATCATGCATTAAAAAATGCAGATAAAATAAATATTTATAAAAGGCATATTAACACTTGTCTTTTATAATTTCATCCCTGCTTTTACATAAAATATTTTTGAGAATACAGAAAAATCAGACTTTCTGTATTAAACATTGCAAAGAAATAATAGTCATATTACCCTGTGATTTTTAACAGATCAATATGTTGGTAAAAAAGATTCCCTTTTATTACATGATCATAGCGGCCATATTGGGAGGGGCCATAACTTATACTGTATTTGAATTGAGCATGAAGATAGATGCTGCAAATGCGTCTACAACCGACTCGAAAAATAATATTGCAAATACTGGGGCATCGAGCTGCAAATCAACAACAATACGCTTAAAAGGTTACAACTATATCAATCCGGTTTTATATACAGAAAAAGATTGCGAATCAGAAGACCTGGATCCGCTAAAACAAAGTATCAATGATTATATAGCATCAGAGAAAGCGAAAGGCACCCTTACTACAGCCTCTGTTTGTATCAGGATACCCGGTAAAGCCCAGTGGACAAGCATTAATCCAGATGAAATGTATCACCCGGCTTCTCTGAATAAAGTACCTATACTCATCACTTACCTGCACATGGCAGAGAATTACAACAACCTTTTGAACGAAAAGCTTTTTTACGATAAACATACTAGCGACCTGCCGGTGCAATATTATACCTCAAAACAACTGGAGCCTGGCAAAAGCTATACTATCAAAGAACTGCTGCATGCCATGATAGCCTGGTCTGATAACGATGCTACTTTGCTATTGCTTAAGCATATCAATCTTGATTTTTATAACAAAACATTTACCGACCTCGGCCTCGATAAGCCATCATTCGAGTTCGAAAAGTTTTTGATGTCGGCCAGGCAGTATACTTTGTTCTTCCGGGTACTATACAATGGCACCTATCTTTCTGACGCTGTATCAGAGTTTGGTACTGCCATGCTTGCCGAATGCGATTTCAAAAAGGGTTTGCTTAAAAAACTTCCGGAAGGCACAAAAGCCGCTCACAAATTTGGGGAGGCTGGTTATGGCAATGTTTATGAACTGCATGAATCGGGTATTATTTATGCGGGCAAAAGCCCCTATATCATCACCATAATGACCAAAGGAAAGAACTGGGACGAGCTCTCAGAAATTATTGCCAATATATCCAGCATAGTCTACAATAAGCTGGCTACAAACGTTTAATAGAAATCGTAGTCACGACGCGGTGCATTTAGTCGTACACCAAAATAAAAATAAGTAGTACTGCTGTTTCCCTGGCTGATACCAGTAGTAGATGATGCACCAATGATCCCCGATTCATTGATATACCTGCGGTGTGTGCCTCCTATATCTATATAACAATTAGGAAATACCTTATAAGACACCGTAAGGTTCAGCAATGCACAATTTGCCTTCAGTCCGTTTATCATTTTCACACCATAAGTTGTTGCGGTTGTTGCATATGGGTTAAAAATATCATTGCCATAATTGGTATTATTGCTGTCAAGCCCCTGCATATAGTACATGCTCTTAGCGCTCACATACCAGTTTTTGGCTGGCTGGTAGCGGGCTACGCCTATCATTTCAATAAAACCGGATCCCAGCGGGTCAGCAATTGTTTGGTTGTAATTGGTATAGTTCGCAATTGTATCGTTATGCGCAGTATAGGTGTATGGCCGCACCATATTCAGCTCTCCTTGCAGGTATAGGTTGGGGATATTGAATGCGTCGAAATATTTAGCGCCCATCTGCAGTCCCCATTTATTGCCAAACCAGCCGCGCGTGCTGAAAAACTCGCTCGACTTAAATTCATTCAGTATGAACTGCCCGTAGAATTGAAAATGATGTGCCGCAATGGCCTTGTAATTAAAACCGATTATTTCTTTGTCAGGATTACCATTGAAACGCTCTACAGCTTTGTACAAAATAATAGGGTTGAGATAGCTGATGTCAAAAGTATTCAGCTTTGCAAAAACGCTGGATTCAAAAAAGCCCAGGTTTAGCCATCGGGTGGCATTATAGCCCAGGTTGTGAATGGTGGAATATTTATGCGGCAATTGGTAATTGAGCGCCAGCAATAAGGTATCATTGAACTGTGGAGTAAATTCCAGGTACAACACATCATAATTCATTTTCCATATCCGTGCTGTAAGGCGCAGGAAAGGTGTATTGGATGAAAAATCGCTGATGAAAAGTGAACGGATACCATCACCTATAAAATGCTTGCCAGTACCCATCGTTATGTTCAGGTGGTTTTTGATGGCTGCAAAATCAAAATAGCCACTGGCAAGGAAGTAATCATAATGTCCGGGCTTGGAGGAGGTGAAAAAATCCGCTCCCGGCACTGCCGGGTGTGCCGTATTGATGATATAATTATTCACGAATGATGGTGGCATCTCCTGGTTGTCCGTGAAGCAGGTATAGAAGCCTATCTTTTTCATTATCCATCCCCTTGCTTCCACGCCATGGCTATTGCTTATGAGCGGGTTGTGTACAGGGTTTGCTGGCTCACTTTTTTCATATATTACTTCCCCGTTAAATATAGGATTAATGACCAGGAAAAAATTATCAGTCTTCACATGCACCAGGTCATACTGTTTCTTATAAAAAGCATGAAACCAGGGCCTTTTAGAATCTATAGCACCATCCTCTCCAGGCACCCATTCCCCGTTCTCAGATATCATTTGTGCTATACTATAATTATCTATAAGAGAGAGGCTGGCAGGGTGCCGGGTTGATGCGGTATCACTTTTTATTTTCAGTAGAAAATCTACCGCCCTGTTGCGCATCACAGGCTCTGCGGTCAGGAACAGACTATCTGACAATCTGCCTGAACGTGTTTCTAACCTGTCAAGCAATTGTTGGTCTTCTGTATTAATAGGTAGGTAAGTGGTCTGTGCATAGCCATGCAGGAATACTGGTACGACCAAGCAAAATATTAGGAATGTTTTTCTTAAGTATATCTCCATCAGCTGTAAAAATAGGGACTATTGTATATTCCCATTCATTTTTACTTTTTCTTCTTTGCCTTTGCTCTTTCAGCATCTTCAGCCAGCCTGTATTGCACTATCTTTTTTACCAGTGTTTTGGGTATAGGCTTATCTATCGGGAACTGTATCGCCCCTTTCGATGTTTTATATTTTGCCAGTTCCTCTTTGAATGCAATGATGGGATTAGGTGTAGGGTAAAAACCTATATGTTCCTTATTCGCTGCATAGTACACCAGTACCTTGTGTTGCTTAAATGCGGGCATATTATAGCTGATCACCTCTTCAGCTTTTGGCGCTGCTTTTTTTATGGTAGCATGCAGCTCCTTTAATATATCCTGTATATCAGCCGGGAAAGAAGAAATATATTCTTCCACAGTTTCGTATTTAGTTCCTTCCATTCGCAGTATTTATTACTATAAAAGTACAAAACACTTTTTGAAGCCATTATATAGGAAGCCCGCTGCTGCATTTACTTACCTTTGATCCACAACCCTAAAATCCAGCATATCATTTACGCTTGTATATAGGTATTTATGCCTCGTCAAAATGGCACAAATTTTTTATCAAGTTCTTTGAAACCTATACTCTTAATTTAAAATCAATTGTCACATCGTTCACCGAATAGCGCGAATGCGCTAGCGGCCTCCCTAATGGATTTACCCCCACATAACAGCGTAGAGCCACGTCGGGGCACCGCGGAGCTATTGCCCCGACGCGGCTTTTCTTTCGTTCTTTCTTTTACAAGATAAAAGAAAGAACAATTATAATGAGCAATGAAAACCTTTTTAGCAAACAAAAGAAAGAACAGCTACAAGAAGTAATGAAAACCTAATAGAAACACCCAGTTAAAGGCAGAACTTTTTAGCCGTATCTTAGCCTTAGAAAACAAGACATGGATAAAATACTCATCAGGAATGCTACTGTGGTAAATGAAGGTAGCCAGGAGCAAAAAGATATTCTGCTGGCTGGCGGCATCATAGAGCGCATAGATAATAGCATAAGTACAAAAGGCGCAGTGCAGGAGATAAAAGCAGAAGGCCTTTACCTGCTGCCCGGTGTCATAGACGACCAGGTGCATTTTCGTGAACCGGGCCTTATACACAAAGCCACAATTGCTACAGAGGCAAGGGCAGCAGTGGCTGGTGGCACCACCTCGTTTATGGAGATGCCCAACACCAACCCTCCTGCGCTTACACAGGCATTGCTTGAGGATAAATACAAGATAGGGGCTGCTACAAGTGTAGCCAATTACTCATTCTTTATGGGTGTAGCCAATGACAATGCCGATGAGGTACTGCGCACCAACGAAAGGAAAAAAGATGTCTGTGGAGTAAAAATATTTATGGGAAGCAGCACAGGCAATATGCTTGTAGATAATTACCTAACCCTCACAAAAATATTTTCAGAGTCTGAATTGCTTATATCCACCCACTGCGAGAATGAGAACATCATAAAGGCCAATAAAGAAAAATATAAGGACGCAGATAATGCTTCTTTCCATCCATTGATACGCGATGTGGAAGCATGTTTCGAAAGTTCTTTTGCAGCAGTGCAACTGGCTAAGAAGCATAATAGCAGGCTCCACATACTGCATATATCTACAGCCAGGGAATTGCAGCTCTTCAGCAATATGTTGCCCCTGTCTGAAAAGCGTATCACTTCAGAAGTATGCGTGCATCATTTGCATTTCACAGCAGATGATTATGCACGACTGGGCAACCAGGTAAAATGCAACCCTGCTATAAAAGGCCCGGAAAATAAAAAAGCGCTTTGGGAAGGATTATTGGATGACAGGCTCGATATCATAGCCACAGACCATGCCCCCCACACATGGGACGAAAAACAATTACCCTACCAGCAGGCGCCAGCCGGTGTGCCATTGGTGCAGCATTCCTTACTGCTCATGTTGCAGTATGTAAGAGAGGGGAAAATAAGCATAGAGAAAGTGGTAGAAAAAATGAGCCATGCGCCTGCACAATGTTTCAGGATCGAGAAGCGTGGCTACATTCGCGAAGGCTATTATGCCGACCTCGTATTGGTGGATATGAACAACAGCACCAAAGTGAGCAAAGAAAATATCCTGTATAAATGCGGCTGGTCACCCTTTGAGGGGCATGTTTTTCCCGCTGAAATAAAATATACTTTAGTGAATGGTCAAATCGCTTATGAGAACGGCAGGCTGAATGATACAGTAAGAGGGCAGCGCCTTAGCTTCGATCGCTAACCTGCCGCTTTCTTACCAATATTATACAGCCTTGCTTCGGGCTTCATGAGTATTAATTCCATCAGCAAAAGGCCCCATACTAATACACAGGGGAGTGCCTTAACGGCATAGGGACGGACGACAGCCACTGCAAATGGCTTATAAAAAAGGTCGGTATAAGACAGGCAGGTAAAAATGAATACCAGGTATAAAACCAGTATGCGCCACACTGATGGCTTTCTTGCAAAGTACCATATGCCTGCACCTGCAACGGCAATAATATAAGTAGCAGATTCTGCTTTATGATTAAAAATGATCACCCATATCAATACAGAAGCCAGCATCAGCAGCTGGTATAGAGGATTTTGATACAGCTTTATATTCAGAAAAGGTAGGGTTAAGCACACAAGACCTGTAGCCAGTATCACTACTTTGTCATCAAAATGAAACCAGGTATGCATCCATCCCATCACCGATACGCCATAAGATGCCGCCTGGTCTGCACTCATCATTGCCATCCAGTTTTGGTATTGAGCTATCAGTGTATGAAATGGAGTGACAACGAGAGGTAGCAAAAATAAAATGATACTCCAAAGCAGGCACCAGAGTATAAACTTTATTTTGTCGGGAAAGAAAAGAAAAAGACAAAATGCAGCAGCACCATATATCTTGATGAAGGCAGCCATTACCAGCATCAGTGCAACCCATTGCATTTTGCCCCTTTGCATCAGGCAGAAACCCATTACCATCAGCCCACACAGTACGCCGTTCACCTGGCAGTTTTGCAGTGATGTGAGTAATTCTATTAGTAAAAACCAAAGCAGCAGTGCCCGTGTTTTAGTGTTGAAAGGCAGCATGTTGATGGCAAAATATAGTACCACTACATTCAGGATGCACCAGATGCTGAGGCCTAGCCAATCAGGCATCCATGCGAACAGTCCCATGAACAGTGCAAATGTGGGGCTATATTTAAATAGGTCCCAATGGTCTGCAGGATGAAGCCCATACAGATTCACGCCTTTCAGCAAATGAAAAAACGAGCATTTGAAAATGACATAATTATTATACTGGGTGAGATAGTGCCCGGTAAAATACTGCTGAACCTCAGGCGTATTTACCACATCGCTTATAAGGCCACCATTAGTTGTCGGGTTAAACACTGAGGTGCCCAGCAATATCATTTGCATACTTGCCACTATAGCTACAATAATATACACTACCAAAACGCTCGGTGGTTTTAGTAGTAGCTTGGGCAGTAAACGCGATTGGGATGAGCTCATGAAATATTATCTGTAAAAGCCCATAATATAATAACAAAAACTATGATTGGCAATGTTTTAGCCACTCGTTTATGGAAATAAAGGCTTTTAATGTCTCTAAGGATAGAAAAACCGGAATGACCTGAGGCCCGGATTATGTATTTTGCAATATAGCGTACAACATGCAGCTGGATAAAACGACTTTAAAAGACCTCTCTGTTTTCATCGATGATGGCGGCACTGCCGAAGGGGGTATTTTCGGGCTTATCAACAATACCACCACACAGGCTGGGCAGGAAGTATTGCGCAGGCATGTTTTAGGCCCACCTAAAAATTTTGAGCACTTACAGCAAATGCAGGATATCACCAGGTTTTGGACGAATAACATAGACAAATGGCCTGCTGTCATATCCAATGGCACTTTGGTAATGCTGGAAAAGTTTTTTGAAACAAATGATGATAGCACCCATAGGCCATCAGGTATAGCTTTGATGCTTGGCCCTTTTCTGCAGAAAGCTTTGAACCGTAACCAGTATTTTTTCATGCAGTTCTCCTTATCACATTTGTCAGATTTCCTCAAAGGCTGCCGGCAATTAACACAACTATTAGATATAGGTGTACCTGCATTGCTGAAAAAGGAACTGGAAACAATAACGGCAGAGCTTAATGCTAACGGGCTTACGGAAGAGATGTTGACAATTGGTAAAGATGCACCTTACGCAGAGCTGGCTAAGCTTAGCTATCGTGCGCGCCGGGAAATGAAGAATATGACTTATAGCTTAATAGCTATATACGCCAGGATGGATGCATGGCATAGTATGGCAAAAGCTACATTGAGCATGGGCTGGGTTTTTCCTGAAATAAAAGCATCGCAGCCAGTGAGTTTTGAAGTAGAAGGTTTGTATCATCCCTTATTGCAAAAGGCCGTTCCCTATAGTATCAGTTTCAGTAATAACAAAAATTTGCTGCTGATAACAGGCGCTAATATGTCAGGCAAGACAACTTTTATGCGTGCAATCGGTGTGGCTGCATTATTAGCGCACTTGGGTATGGGCGTGCCTGCTGCAAGTATGAGGCTTAGTTTTTTGAAAGGTATTATCACCAACATGCAGGTTGAGGATAATATCCTTTTGGGAGAAAGCTATTTTTATGCAGAAGTATTGCGCATGAAATATATAGCAAAACAGGTGCAGCAGGCAGAAACGCATTTGGTGCTTATGGACGAGCTCTTCAAGGGCACGAATGTGCATGATGCTTACGAATGCACTAAAGCTGTAATAGATGGCCTATTGCAACACCCGGCACATTTAATGCTGCTCAGTACACATTTGTATGAGGTTGCACAGCAGTTCAGCAACAATGCGGGCATTATGTTTAGCTATTTTGTCACACAAATGCACGAAAATGGTAATTACAATTTTCTGTATGAAATGAAATATGGCATATCAAACGATAGGCTGGGATACAGGATATTGCAGAAAGAAGGTATATTGGATATGCTGGGTACAAAACAGGCTAAATAATTTCCTGTTAATATTATGCGCATATAATAATTTGTGATACAAAAAAATGCCACAAGCCGTTAATTCCATTTAATTTTGGGCGATGGGTAAGGTCATTATCCAGTAAAGAAATATATCTCAAAATGACAGATTTCAGGCCGGGGCGTTTCCAGGTATTACCACCTGTTGTAAAGAACCTTATCATCATCAATGTACTGGTAGTGATAGTGCAATTTATGCTGGGTAGGGTAGGTATTAATCTCGGCAACTATTTAGGGCTGCACTATTGGCGTTCTCCTTTATTCCGCTGGTGGCAGCCTGTTACGCATTTATTTGTACACGGCGATCCATACGATCTTGGCATGACCTTCGGGCACATATTTTTCAATATGTTCGCTTTGTGGATGTTCGGGCGCATACTCGAAAATGTTTGGGGCCCCAGGCGCTTCCTTATTTTTTATTTTATATGCGGATTGGGTGCTGCACTTTGCCATCTACTCGTTCTCGATTATGAATTTGGTGTGTTTGCAAAAGCTTTCATGACTTATCAGCAAAATCCATTACTCGACCAGTATATACTATTTGTAAAGCAGCGTGGCCTTGACGGCATTGCAGCATTTCAGCAATTACAGACTTTTTGGGAAGCTAATCCGCATTGCAACAATTGCGCTGCACAATCCGCTTCTTTGATTAACCAATATTATTCCGAGATGATAAACACTAATACGGTTGGGGCTTCAGGTGCCGTATTTGGTGTCTTATTTGGTTTCGGTTATTTATTTCCCGATACCCCGCTTATGATCATGTTCATCCCCGTGCCGGTAAAGGCAAAGTGGGTGATAGGTGGTTATATTCTTATAGAATTATTTTCAGGGCTGCGCAATTCGGCTGGCGACAATGTAGCTCATTTCGCACATCTTGGTGGGGCCTTATTCGCATTTATTTTATTAAAGATTTGGAACAAAACTATACGGAACAATTTTTATTAAGGATGATTTTATGAGCAGTATGCAGAATATTTTTAAACGTTCACCCTTTTCATACATACCCGGTTTTGGCACTAATGCAGTATTGCAGCTTATTATTGCAAACGGAGTGGCTTTTGCAGGGCTGGAGATCATAAGAGTGGTATTGCTTGTTACTTACGGCAAAGTAGACGGCCCCAATATGTATGCAACAAGCGTTTTGCCAGCCCTCGCCTTGCAGGATGTGCATGATTATTTACACCACTTCTGGACACTGCTTACCTACGGCTGGTTTCACAATGGTTTCTGGGAACTGTTCAGCAATATGCTTTGGTTTTATTGCTTTGGCTCACTGGTGCAGATGCTTGTAGGGCATAAGCAGCTTATTCCATTGTTTTTCTATGGCACGCTGTTTGGCGGTATTCTTTATCTTTTGGCTCAATTCCTGCCGGTGCAGGCTTTTGCAGGCAGGCCATTATTATTAGGCCCATTGGCTGGTATCACTGCTGTTGCTGCTGCTGCCGTCACTATTGCACCCAGTTACCGCTTTTTTATTGCAGATAGGTTCAGTGTACCAATAGTAGTGGTTGCAGGTATTTTCGGTTTGCTCATGTTCCTGCATATTTTCGCATTTCCACTCATGTTGTTTTTGTTTTTAGGTGGTGGCTTCGCAGGCTTTGGCTACATACGATTATTGCAAAATGGCTACAAACCCGGGGAATGGATGTACAGTTTATGGGGCCGCATGGAAAGAACAGTGACACCCGATGACAATGCGGTTTGGAAAAAGCACAGTAAGAAGCGCAGCGAGATACTGAACAAAATAAAAGATAGCGGCCATAGTGCCACGCAAAAGCGTGTGGACGATATACTTGATAAAATAAACCAGAGAGGTTACAATTCATTAAGCAAAGAAGAAAAAGAGATATTGATGCGAGCAAGCAAAGAAAACAATTAAGCAGCAAAAGGTGCAGCCTACAAACAACAGATTTTATAAATTCTTCGGTTACGGCTTATTGCTCGTCAATATTTTTATTACGTTGTGGCTCTTTGCATGTTACGCAGCATCAGTTATTAGCCCTGCTGGTGTTCGCTACATTGCCTTATTTAGTCTTACTACGCCCTTTGCTATTCTAGCTAATACCTTGTTCATTATTATATGGCTTTTCACCCGCAGAAAATGGAGATTACTCTTCCCATTGCTTTCATTGGCTTTTTGCAGCAAATTAATACCAGCCGTGTTTGGCCTCAATTATTTTAAGGGTAACGATATAACACATCAGGCAAATACAGTCAAACTTATGCACTGGAATATTCATGGCATGGGCTATTATGATAAACGTGGCAATGATTATGCCAGCCAGATCATGAATATTATCAAAGATGAGTCGCCCGATATTCTTTGCCTGCCGGAATATTATATCAATAAGAGAGATTCCCTGAGACCATTCGGCTATAAGATAATGAGCGATAATAATTTCAAAGAATACCGCTTCTGCATGGATAACCCATATAATGACGTGAATTTTGGTATTGCGGTATTCTCTAAATATCCAATTAATGCTCATAAATATTATCGGATAGGCAAGGATATATACATGATGCAATGCGATGTGGTATTGCCTGCCGCAAAGGGCACACAAATAGTCCGTATGTTTTTCACACACCTGCGCTCCTTTATGTTTTCACTGAAGGATAAGGAATATATTGCCGATGTGAAAAATAAAAAGGGGATGGGTATTTGGGGCAATGAACGTACCTATATGTTCCTCGATAAACTGAATAATGATTATGCCGAGCGGGCAAGCGAAGCGGCCAATGCCTCGGCTATTATTAAGCAAAGCCCTTATCCTGTATTGCTCTGTGGAGATATGAACGATTTGCCCGGTTCATATACTTACACTACAATGCGCAATGGGCTAGATGATGCTTTTTCAAATAAAGGAAAGGGCTTGGGCCGCACCTATAATGAACTGTCTCCTACATTGAGGATCGACGATATTTTTTACGACCCGCATGCGCTTCGTATTATTGGTTACAATGTCCTGCATTATCATTTTTCAGACCATTATCCTCTTATCGCCAATTTTGCTGTCAAATAATATAACTAGAATAATATACAGGATATGTCTGGCTGTTTTCTGCTTTTGAGTATCTACATTTGCTTATGATAAAAAATATCGCTGTTTTTTGCGGCTCAAGCGAGGGCTTTAATGAGATATACAGGGAAACAGCCTGGCAGACGGGAGAATACCTTGCTGAGAAAAATATTGGTATCATATATGGCGGCGGTAAAATAGGCCTGATGGGAGCGCTGGCAGACGGAGTAATAGAAAAGGCCGGCACTATAACGGGCGTGATACCTGCATTTCTGCAGCGCAGGGAAATAGTGCATGAAGGCATTAGTGATTTGGTAATTGTTGAAACGATGCACGAGCGTAAGCTTAAAATGTATGAATTGTGCGATGCAGTAATAACATTGCCCGGTGGATTGGGTACCATGGAAGAGATGTTTGAAATATTGACATGGGCGCAATTAGGTTTGCACCAGAAGCCCATGGGCCTGCTTAACATTAACGGTTATTATGATAGCCTCAAAGCCCTGCTCAACACAATGGTTCAGGAAGGCTTCCTGAATGAGAGTTATGGGAATATGTTACTCGTATCAGAATCATTGGAAGAGTTATTGACTATGATGGAAACATACCAGGCACCTGAGATACCCACTATATTAAACACAGAAATGACCTGATTTGTATTTGCTTTCAGGCGCTGGCATTTCAATTGTTTTATCTGTACATTTATGGGGTATTAAACAATATGGAGCTTGACAGATTTAGTTCCTGATATTGCGGGCAGGGATATAGCCCAGTTAGTGGTAAGCGTTGTTTCTGCCTTTCTGGTAGGGATGGAGAAATATACCAATACACCCGAAGGCTCACGTAAATTTCTTTTTGGTTCCGAACGCACCTTTGCATTTATCGCTTTATTGGGTTTTGTATTGCTTAAGGCAAACCCATTTATTCCTTTTGCTTATACAACAGGTTTATTTGTCATCGCAGCTTTTTTACTGGTGTATTTTTTCAGAACCACAGGCAGTGGGGATTATTACGGTATTACCACCATAATTATAGCATTATTGGTTTACACTTTTCCACTAATGGTGCAGATATTTCCTATTTGGTTCTCACTGCTCATTATTACTGCAGTGATAGTACTCGTAGAGATAAAAGATAAAATAAAAGAGTTTTCGCAAAAGATATATGCCGATGACTTCATGACATTGGCAAAATTCGTGGTGCTGTCAGGTGTTATCCTGCCCCTGGTGCCGGATAGGGAGATCATTCCGGGCATTCCGGTTTCACCTTATAAACTATGGCTGGCTATCGTGGCCATTTCTGCTATTTCTTATCTCAGCTATATTCTAAAGAAATTTGTTTTCCCCAAGGCAGGCTTGATGCTTACAGCTGTCTTAGGGGGACTCTATAGCAGCACAGCTACTACGTTTATCCTCGCCAGGAAAAGTAAAGAGAAAACAGAGGCCGCCCCGCATTATGCTGCTGCTATTCTTTCAGCTACTGTTTTAATGTTTTTAAGGGTATATATTCTTATTGTCATTTTTAATCCTACATTAGGTGTTAACCTCTTGCCCTATTTCATTTTCCTGTTTCTTACGAGCGCTGTTGTTACATTTTTTATCTACAGGTCTGCATCAAAAGAACCATCAGAACAGGCAGCCGAACTTAATAAATCCAATCCCTTGGAACTGCGTGTGGCTTTAATATTCGGTGTCCTGTATATCCTCTTTTCTGTTATGACCAAGTACACTATACAGTATTTCGGGCATCAGGGCTTGAATGTCTTATCAATCATTGTAGGTCTTACGGATATAGACCCATTTCTGCTCAACATGTTTCAGGGCAAGGATGTCAATGTGCCTGCCACGATGATATGTGCTGCTACTATGCAGGCCATAGGCAGCAACAATATCCTTAAAATGATCTATGCACTCATATTGGGCGACAAGGCTATCAGAAAATATGTCCTTATTGGTTTTGGCATCATAGCTTTAAGCAATATTGCTGTTATTTTCTTTTTTGTATAAAGCGAGTGCTTCTTATTCTTTTTTAGCCAGCTCCACTATGTCCTTTACTTCCAGTATGTTTTTTTCTGGCCCATAGTTCACTGTATTGATCATAGCAAGGCCAAGTTCTTTGAGTGTCGACATGAATCCAGGGAAGATAGGGCGCAATATAGGGTAGAGCCACATAAAATACTTGTATCCGTTCAATGTGTTTTTCAACCCAGGAGTGGGGTGCATATAACCCGGCCTGAAAAGATAAACCTTTTTGAATGGCAATTTCATCAGCGCATTTTCGGTTTTGCCTTTCACCCTTGCCCACATTCTTTTGCCTTGTTCAGTGCTGTCTGTGCCAGAGCCCGAAACATAACAGAAAGTCATGTCATTATTTAAGGATGCAAGAATATCGGCTACATGCAGTGTAAGGGTATAGCTCATTTTATAATACTCGGGTTCCTTCATCCGTATAGACGATACACCCAGGCAAAAGAAGCAGGCATTATAACCTTTCAATTGCTCTTTTATGGGATTGACATCGAAGAAGTCTTCGTGGATGATCTCTTTTAGTTTGGGGTGCACCACACCGCATGGCCGCCTATTTATTACTAATACACTTTCTACCAGGGGGTGCTCCAGGCATTCATGCATAACACCCTCACCCACCATTCCTGTACTGCCCGTTACTATCGCCCTTATTTTTGTTGCCATCTGCTAAAAATAAACAAGCTTATAAATATCTTTCTTTTAGGATGTTCATGTGGTGCAATGTATGTCCGATGATGATATATCCCAAAGCACGAACAGTAGTAGGCACATTCACCACGTTTGCCCTGAACAAACTTTGCTCTTCACTAATGTTTTCAAAGAATTTTTCCGTGGCAGCCCGCACAGTGCCGAATTCAGTTATGAGGTTACTCAGTGTCTTCTGCGATATATTGGCGTTTTGAACAAATAGCTGATCGTCCATACTGGGCAATAGAGATTTATCATCACCTCTTGCAGCAGTAAGCGCCCGGTACGACATTACTCTTTCCGCATCTATTATATGTATCATCAGTTGTTTTATCGTCCACTTATCAGCAGCATAGCGGAACTCACGTTTTTCAATGGGGATGCTGTTGAAGAATTGTGTTAGTGCCTCTGTATTCTGTTGCAGCAATTGTTGAAAATCACCTTCCGTCACCAGCTTGATATAATTCTGAAAATATGGATTGTATTCTCCGCTTTGAGGTTTTTGCATCATTTTATTTGTGTTAATGAAAGAACATATACCCAACTAATATGGCTGCGATCAGCCCAATAGCATCTGCCAGCAGGCCACAGGTAAGGGCGTAACGGGTATTCTTTATATTCACAGAGCCAAAATAAACCGCCAGTACATAAAAAGTAGTCTCGGTAGAGCCTTGTATAATGGCTGCCAGCTTGCCTTGAAAAGACGACACACCATAGGTTTTCATCACATCTACCATTAGTCCCCGTGCGCCGCTGCCGCTTAGCGGTTTCATAAAAGCAATAGGCAGCGTTGGGACAAAATCTGTATTCAATCCGCAAAGTGCAGCTACATGGCCTATACCCTGTACCAGGTAGCCCATGCATCCTGATATACGGAATACTGCAATGCCTGCCAGCATGGCAACCAGGTAAGGTATAATACGCACCGCCACCTGGAAACCCTCTTTGGCTCCCTCTATAAAATGGTCATAGACCTTCTGTTTTTTGATAATGCCTGCCGCGATAAATAATACTATTATGAACAGGATAATACCTGCTCCCACAGTACCCATAGTTGCCTGTACCCGCTCTGCAGGCATGTGTGCGAATGATGAATGCAGCAGAAAAATAAGCGCAGTAAAACCACCAATGAATAGTAGTACAGGCAGGCGGAATAGATTGATACGCTGAAAAATAGAAACGATCACCATACCAGATATAAAAGCAATAAAAGTGGCAATGAGGGTGGGCAAGAAAATATCTGCAGCATTAAAATTTGCAATATGCTGCTGCACAGCAATAGTTTGTCTTATCGCAATTACAGATGTCGGGATGAGGGTAAGCCCTGCAGTATTCAATACCAGGAACATGATTTGTGCATCACTGGCAGTATCTTTTTGTGGGTTTAGCTCCTGCAGCTCATTCATGGCTTTCAGGCCGAGTGGGGTAGCGGCATTGTCCAGCCCCAGCATTGTAGCCGACAAATTCATAGTAACACTGCCATAAGCCGGGTCACCCTTAGGCACACCCCGGAAAAGTGTTCTGAACAGCGGGTTCACAGCTTTCGATAAAGTATTTATCAGTCCAGCCTTTTCTCCTATCTTCATAATGCCAAGCCATAGGGTCATAACGCCTGTCAGGCCTAGTGAAATTTCAAAGCCTGATTTCGCGGCATCAAAAAGCCCGTTAATCATATCAGACATCAAGCCACTTTGCCCCAGGAATATTGCCTTGCATACTGCAACAATGAAACCTATAAGAAAGAAGGCTGCCCAAACATAGTTTAAAGCCATATTGGTATAAAGATAAAAAAGAAAGACTACCTGTCGATAGCCTTTCTTTTTATAAAGAATTGGTCAGTCTTATTTTGCTTTGGCAGTGTCTGGCTGTGAGGGCTGTATTGCTGTAGAATCAGGCTGCGATGACTGGTTTTGTTGACTGCTGTTATCGCCTTGGGCATTTTCTTTTGTCCACTCTACAAGCCATTTCCCTTTTTGTTTCACCAAGTGCAAAGTTTGTTCTTGTGGGTATTCAGAAGTGGTGTAGGTAACGTATGCTGTAGCAGAATCTTCTTTCACACTCTTTATATCGTATTTTATTTGTCCGAATTTCTTTTTTACGCTGTCAGGCAGGTTTTGTGCAAACTGCTCATACATATCAACCATCTTTTTAGTCTTCTCTGTCGATACTTTCTTGGCTGTTTCAAAATCATACCTGTATGTGCTTGAAAGAAACTGTTCAGCAGCTTGTTTGGGTGTGTTTTGATTGCACGCCGCTAATGCAATACAGGTAAATAGAAAAGGTAAAACAGAATGCACAATTTTTTTCATCAGGATATATTATTTGTTTTTAAATTCTGGCAAAGTTATCATTTAAATTTCACTTGCAAAATCAGCCTTGCATGTGGGTTCAGGTATAGGTCGTCAATGCCTGCAAAGGTATAGTTTGCTGTATGCGTAGGAACAATATAGTAGCTGTCGTTGCTTGCTATGCGTAATGCTTTATACACAAACTCCGAGCAGTAAAGCCTGTCGTCGCTTTTCAAATCAAAATCCATATCAAATTTTCTGTGCTCGGTGTAAAATTGTTTTATAGTTTGGCTTAGCTTACATTTTTCCGTATCTGAAAGCTGGTAGCGGGCTACACCAAAATTCAGGTTCTGGGCTGGTGAAAAGAATAATAATGCAGAGTCTCTGCGCATTTCTTCATCAGGATTATCTTCACCACCTATACTATGATAAACAAAAGGATAACCATGCTCCATCATCACCAGTCCGCAGTGAGAATAGCTCTGGTCTCTGCGGTTCATTTTGCACAATAAGTAGCTCGATATATCAATGCCCCTGCGCAGCACCAGGTCACCATCCTGTAATAATCTAATTGCAGAATCAACTTCCTGCTTATTCCACGTATTGCTGGCCCGTATGTTTTTTTCATGTATTGTTGCTAAGCTTTCTGGAATACGGTCTATGGCATACAATAGTCCCTTTTTGTGAAAAATAATAAAGCACCCAAGCAGTAATATGATGATACTGCCGATGAATATTTTTGAAAAACGTTTTGTTAGAAAATGCATTATCTGGATAACAAAATTAGCCAATACTATAATGCATGGTATACAAAAATTTCTATTACTTATACCTGGATGGCCTTAATTTTATATAAATGATTCCTAAACTCAACAATTAAAACAGTCCCATAAAATATGTTGAGAGAGATTGATAATTTCTATTTACAAAAAGAAGAACCTATAAAAAGCTGCTTGCTTGCATTAAGGGAAATCATTCTTTCACAGGATAAGGATATTACAAACGAAAGGAAATATGGGATGCCATTCTTTTGTTATAAAGGAAAAATGTTCTGCTACTTGTGGGTGCATAAAAAGTATGGTCAGCCTTATCTGGGAATAGTGGAAGGCAAAATGATCCATCATCCCGGTCTTATCATTGAAAAACGCTCCAGGATGAAAATAATGCTGTTCCACCCCAACAAAGATTTGCCAATTGATACAATTGAGAAGATATTACAGGAAGCAATTAATTTGCACAAAACAGGTCTCATAAAGCTTAAAGGAGCATAATATTATTTCTTTATCTCCATTCCATACCTTTGCCGCATGCCATACAAATCCTTAAGGGCTTTTATAGACGACCTGGAAAAAGCAGGGGAATTATTGAGAGTAAAAACCTTTGTAGACCCTGTATTAGAGATAGCAGAAATTACAGACCGCATCAGCAAGACTCCTTCCCGAAACAAAGCATTACTATTCGAGAATACAGGTACTGACTTTCCTTTGCTTATCAATAGTATGGGCAGTGAGCACCGTATGTGCATGGCATTGGGTGTACAGCAACTGGATGATGTGATAAAGGATATAGAGGATATTTTTAAAAAATTGTCTGCGCCTAAAAGTGGTATAATCGAAAAATTGGCCATGTTACCGCAGCTTAGCAAGTTCGCTTCATGGATGCCAAAGGTGGTGAGTTGTAAAGGTGCTTGCCAGGAAGTGGTGATGGATAAACCTGACCTGTCAAAATTACCAATTCTAAAATGTTGGCCTAAGGATGGTGGGCGTTTTCTCACTTTGCCGGCTATTCATACTAAAGACCCTAATACTGGTATACGCAATATAGGCATGTACCGTATGCAAGTATTTGCACCTGATACGACAGCTATGCACTGGCATAAACACAAGGTATCTGCAAAGCACTACAACGAATATAAAAAGCTGGATAAACGCATGCCCGTTGCCGTCGCATTGGGTGGCGATCCCATTTTCACTTATGCTGCTACCGCCCCCTTGCCGGAGAATGTAGATGAATATATGCTGGCTGGCTTTCTGAGAAAAAAAAGAGTGGAACTTGTAAAGTGCCTTACCCAGCCTGATATAGAAGTACCTGCAGATGCAGATTTTATTATAGAGGGTTATGTGGAACCCAATGAAGAAATGCTTTGGGAAGGCCCCTTTGGAGATCATACTGGTTATTACTCGTTGCCAGACTGGTATCCGCGTTTTCATGTTACAGCCATCACCCATCGGAAAGACGCAGTGTACCCTGCCACAATAGTAGGCATACCGCCACAGGAAGATGCTTGGCTGGGCAAAGCAACAGAACGGATATTTCTCACACCTATGAAGATGACTATGGTGCCCGAGATAAAGGATATGAACATGCCGGTTGAGGGCGTTTTTCATAATCTGGTCATCGCTTCTATCAATAAAGAATATGCAGGCCAGGGGCAGAAAGTGATGAATGCCATGTGGGGTGCCGGGCAAATGATGTTTAACAAAATATTGGTATTGGCAGATGGTAATGTGGGGATAGATAAATACAAAGAACTGGCACAATATGTATTCAGTAATTTGAATCCAGTCACAGATGTTTATTTCAGCCAGGGCCCTATGGACGTATTGGACCACAGTTGTAGCAAGCTGGGTTTTGGCGGCAAGATGTGTATTGATGGTACTAAAAAATGGGAAGAGGAAATTACCGAGGCACAGCACGCATTTTCACTGAGCAAAGAGTTCACAGCAGTTGATATCAAAAAACAATTCCCCGAGATCAGCAGTATCAATATTGATCTTGCGAACGAGTGGAATATACCCGTTCTGTTTGTGGCCATGAGTAAAAAAAGGGAGCATCACGTTAGGGAACTACACAGTCAGGTATGTAATTTGTCAGGTCTCACGGGTATAAAAATGATACTGTATGTGGAACAGAGTGTAGATGCAAAAAATATAGCTGATGTGCTCTGGCGTTTCAGCAATAACCTTGATCCTCGGCGCGACCATTTTTATGCTGGGCCTGATAATAATATCCTGGGATTGGACGGAACCCGCAAGACGAAGGACTTGGATAGCTTTGATCGCCCCTGGCCAAATATTATTGTTGCAGATGACGATACTATAGCTGCAGTAGATAAAAAGTGGGCAGAAATGAATATTGGAGACTTAATTATTTCACCCTCTCTCAAATATAAAGATCAGCTTTACGGGAAGGAAGCTGAGGTGACAGCCTGATGAATATGCGTTCAAATGTATATTCTTCGTTATGCTTTATAAAACAAATACCTCATTTTCCTGTTTTAGTTTATTTTCACACACGGAAAAGAAACTTTAAATGAAAGCGATCATTCCTGTTGCCGGTGCAGGCACTAAGCTGCGCCCACTTACTTACACACAACCCAAGGCTTTGATACCCATTGCCGGTAAGACTATATTAAGTGTTATCGTTGATCAATTAATTGATGCGGGCGTTAAGGACTTTGTATTTGTCATAGGTTATCTCGGTGAAAAAATTCAAAGGTACATAGCCAAAACATACCCTCAGTTATCATACACTCTTATCACGCAAAATGACCGGCGGGGCACAGGCCATGCTATTTGGCTCACGCGTGATGCTGTTGCTGACGATGATGAAGTAATGATAGTATTGGGAGATACTGTCTGCGATTACAATGTAAAGGAGGTGTTGGGCAGTAGCATATCACAGATAGGTGTCCGCAAGGTAGATGACCCGCGTAGCTTTGGCGTAGCAGAGATCAACGATAAAGACATGGTGCTTAAAATGGTTGAAAAACCACTTATACCAAAGTCTAATATGGCAATGGTCGGCATATACTATATCAAGGAAAGTAAAGCAATGTACACTGCCCTGGACAATCATTTGAACAACCGGGCAGATGACGATGGTGAATATCATCTCACCAATGCCTTGCAGCAAATGATAGAAGGTGGTATTCGTTTCCAGGCTTTCAGGGTCAATAACTGGTTCGATTGCGGCAAAAAAGAAAGCCTGCTTTCCACCAATGCCATATTACTGAAACAAATGGCAGAGGAGCATCCCGACATGCAACACTATGCTTTCGATAGTACGGTCATACTGCCTCCTGTTAATATTGCCGAAGGTTGCAATATCAGCCATTCCATTATAGGTCCTAATGTTACAATCGGGGAATACACCACTATCCATTCTTCTATTATCAAAGATTCTATTATCGGTTCTTATGCAGAGCTGGAAGAGGTAGTTTTAAATTCATCCATCATTGGCAACGATGCCTACGTGCGTGGTTTGAGCCAAAGCTTGAATATAGGGGATAATACAGAGATAGATTTGGGTTAAAGGCAAAAATATTTTTGCTGATTATATCCGCTTGCCTATATTTAACGGTTTAAAAAAATACTGAATGCAGGATCGTAGAAAATTTGTGAGGCTGTCTCTTTTGGGTTCAGCTGCTATTCTGGCGGCTAAAAGAACATTGGCGCAAACTGAAGCAAACTATCCTGTAACAAAAGGCCAGCCTGTAGTTATATCCACTTGGGATTTTGGTAAAGATGCTAATGTAGCTGCATGGGAGGTGTTGCAAAATGGTGGCCGGGCGCTCGATGCTGTAGAGGCTGGTGTCAAGGTGCCTGAGGCTGACCCTAATAATCAAAGTATTGGCCTGGGTGGTCGTCCCGACCGCGATGGCAGGGTCACACTCGATGCCTGTATTATGGACGAAAAAAATAATTGTGGGGCTGTCATGTGTCTGGAATATATTGTTCATGCGATATCTGTGGCGCGCATGGTAATGGAGCGTACACCACATGTAGCGCTTGTTGGTGATGGCGCTTTACAATTTGCATTGGAACATGGTTTCAAAAAAGAAAACTTGCTAACTGCAAAAAGTGAGGCAGAATGGAAGGAATGGCTAAAGACTTCAAAATATAAACCTGTGCCTAATATCGAAAATATAATGCCGGGCAGCGAAAAAAACCATGATACCATAGGCATGGTAGCAATGGATGCATCAGGAAATGTAAGTGGCGCATGTACTACCAGTGGCATGGCATATAAGCTTCATGGCCGTGTGGGCGATTCTCCCATCATTGGTGCAGGCTTGTTTGTAGATAATGAGATAGGTGCAGCAACCTCTACAGGTGTTGGTGAAGAGGTGATCCGTATTGCAGGCTCTCACCTCGTTGTCGAAATGATGCGCTTGGGCAAGAGCCCTGAAGAAGCCTGCAGGATTGCTGTTGAACGGATAAGCAAAAAAAGCCCCCGGGATCTTAAAGAGATTCAGGTAGGTTTCCTGGCGCTTAATAAAAAAGGAGAATATGGTGCCTTTGCCTTACAAAAAGGGTTTACATATGCAGTAAGAAACGGCAAAGAAGAAAAAATATACGCTTCAAAAAGTCTTTTTTAAACTGAAAACAAATGACAAAGAAGTTTGTTTTGGAGGTTTGCACTTATAGCTTTCAGTCTTGTATCATTGCAGAAAAAGCAGGGGCCGAAAGGGTCGAGCTTTGTGATAATCAATATGAAGGTGGTACCACGCCCAGCTATGGTGTCATACGGCAGGCAAGAGAAAGTATCGGTATAGAATTATATCCTATCATCAGGCCGCGTGGCGGCAATTTTGTGTACGACGAGGCAGAGTTGGCTGTAATGAAACATGACATTGAGGTTTGTAAAGAGTTGCATTGCGATGGTATCTCCACAGGTGTGCAATTGAGCAATGGTGCAATAGATAAAGAGGCAATGATGAAAATTGTCCAGTGGGCATATCCTATGAAGGTCACCTGTCACCGTGTTTTCGATTTCACTCCCGATCCCTTTAAAGCGCTTGAAGATTTAATACAATCCGGTTGTATCCGCATCCTTACATCTGGGCAGGAAATATTGGCTGTCGAGGGCATCGATGTGATAAGTAAATTGGTAAAAGCTGCTGGCGGCCGTATAAGCATCATGCCCGGTGCCGGTGTCAGGGCTTCTAATAACGAATACCTGGTCAGGAAATCCGGTGCCAGCGAATTTCACACTTCTGCTAAGAAAAAAAGCCCCGATGCTGCCAATACTATTAAGTCAGACCTTATGTATCTCGGGCACCACTATATTGCCGATGAGGCCGAAATAAAAAACATAATAAGCATTGGCAATAAAATGCTTAAGAGTAAATGATATAAGCTGCGCTGGCCCACATATGGTTTTTCAAGGCTATATTACAAAGACTAACGGCAATTGCTTTGCTGGAGCCCTCGATCATAAATCACAGCTCATAAATCGTAAATAAACTTACTTTTGCGCAAATTTTTTTTAAGATATGGCATTACAGGCCGGTATTGTGGGATTGCCCAA
>Ga0207065_1037_pt1 | contig 31756 bp, 33 predicted proteins | sample Alteio_BWMinCont_27_FD_153492 | JGI IMG/M metagenome (GOLD analysis project Ga0207065, IMG submission 153492) | Enriched cells from forest soil in Barre Woods Harvard Forest LTER site, Petersham, Massachusetts, United States -... | ecosystem: Environmental > Terrestrial > Soil > Temperate forest >...
TCTCCACCGCTTTGATAATCTGCGGATGCGCATGTCCCACGATCATCGGCCCCCAAGAACCAACATAATCAATATATTCTCGATCGTCCGCATCGACGATATACGCCCCATGAGCCGACTTCACAAAAACAGGATCCCCGCCGACACCATTAAACGCACGCACAGGCGAGTTAACACCACCAGGGATATAAGCTTGGGCTTTCTTGAATAATTCTTGGGAATGGGTCATTGGTATAATCTCTTTGGTTTGAGGCAGGCATTCTAGCGTAGGAGTAGTGGAACGACAATCTCGCGACAGGATTTGCGTCGCGGCAAGTTGGATCCGTTTTTTTTAATGAACACGCTGATTTGGCCATCATTCTTTTCAACCAGCGGCTTCGCTCAATGATTTGGCCTGGGGCCGCAGCATAACTTCACAGCGTCTCTCAACCTCGGGGCATAGGAGAAGCCGCTTTTGCAAACAGACGATAGACAGCCGAGCCAGTAAGAGAAACCATACAGGCGTGCTCATTAAAAAAAACGGATCCAACTTCCCGCCTCAAGTCCATAACATATTAGAGAAAAAGCTTTTCTTGGCAACTCCACTGAAGATAAAGGGTCAAAGATCAACACTAAACAGCATGATGAGGATTAATAAATAGCAGAGGCATTCCAATTTAACTAAATTACAGCATCAATACATAATTCTATCCTTAGTTACACATAATTGACTACATGTAATACAAATTTGCAAATCCTATCATCTCCTTAACATGTCTTCTTTCTCTCCAACAGACTACTATTACTTTCTTCTGTTAAAAGTTTTTTAACATTTTTGATGAGATAAGCTTGATTGGAAAATAAGCGTAGATAATTTTGTTCTGTATCATCTTGGGTTGTAAACAACATATAAAGCTGCGACTGTCCCCGAGTGGCCGTTACATTTTTAAAAGCAAAAGACCAATTACCATTCGTTTCAGCTTCTTTAATTGATTTTAAGTGTTCGCTTGCAATCGAAGGACAACTACCACCCCAGTCATGAGTTTCAATATATTTTTTTAATAGTTGCAACGCAATGAATGCCTTAACTTCTTCATTGGCATAGTCTAGAGGAGATTTACCCGCTTTATCTTGAATATTCAAATCAACATCATAATCAAGCAGGACTTTGATACAGGCAAAATTTTTCTTTATTATCGCCCAATGTAATGAAGTCCCACCTTCGCGTCGTGAAAGCATATTTAAATCGACTCCGGCTTTTGCAAGCTCTGCAACAACGTCTGCGTGACCATTGAATGCAGCAATTAATAAGGGTGTACTACCAAAATGATCCGCCTTGTTCAAATCAACCTCTGCCTTTGCTAGTTCAGTAATGACAGAGGCATGACCATATCGCGCCGCTAGAATAGCCGCTGTTGTCCCATCCTCAAGCACCTGATCGAGATTAGCTCCACATTTTTTTAATGCGGCGACAACCGCAGCATGACCATAAAAAGCAGCGATAATAGCGGGCGTACGTCCCATTCTATCGTCCGGTTTTGCCAAATCAGCTTTATGTTCAGCAAGCAGATGAATCGCCGCTGCATCACCTGCATAGGCTGCCATCCAAACAGAGGTGACACCCTCCTTCCCCGCATCTATATTTTTAATGGAGCGAGCATTAAGAATAGTTTTTATCAGCTCAAGATGATCAGGACGTACTGTTTTTTCAGGACTTGCTTTACGCAAAATACGCAATGAAATAGGTAAATAATCGGAGGATGAAAATAAAGACCGTTCAATAGCCGCAACAAGCTCTTTATTTGAGCTGGGAGTTATTAAAATAGGTAACGGATCATACAAAACAAGTTGTCCATGTTTATTAGAAACATAAATTACATGGTAACCATTAGATATTCTCATACAATCACCTTCAAGGAAGGTATTTTTTTTATCTAGCTTGTTATCAAGAAAATCTATTAACTCTTGCTTAGCAAAAGAAAAGGGTATTTGAAAAACTTCTTCAACAGACGATCTCTTTTCTTCTTCAGTAGTAAGCAATGGCATAATATTTGAAAAATCTTGATAAGTAACGGTTTGCCCCTGCACCCCCTGAAGATCAATCATTTGACAAAAATAGCTCGTAAGCAAGGAATGTATATAAAGATAAAGCTCCTTCGCAGTTTCTATCATCTCCAAATTATCTTTAAAGTCTGGAGAAGATTCTAATCCTGTATTAACTAATTTTTCGCGATTAACTCTCAATGCTCTAATTTCATCTTCAAGAAGCTTTATTGCGGCTGTATCCTTTACTTTACTTTTTCGTAACGCTGTCAATTGTTTGTAAGAAGTATCAATTTCAAAATTAAGTCTAGCAATTGGCGTACCTTTTTCTTCTCCCTTAACTTCAATTAATTTTGCCCTCGCTTCATTATACTTTTTATATAATTTCCCTATTTTTTCAATTTCATCTTCTCCCATCATCATTAAGTTATCGAAACGTGTAACATTTTTATCTTCTTGATCAAGAATCTCAGCTCGAAAACTCATGAAAGCAAAGCCATTACACAGACCACTAGCAGAAGGGGGCAAAAGAATTTCTTTATCATTAATTGATTTCAGAAAAAGCTCGAGCTTGTATTCAACCATCTGCTGAAGATGAAACGGTATCTCACCCCGAGCAACCTTCTGAATAATATCCTGAAAACGAGATCGAAACATTAGGCTCTCCCAAAAGTAACCAAGTTCTTCTTAAATATTATAACGCATTTATTCCCATCAAAATTGATATACGAACTTAACTGTAAAGTGATGATATTTTTGATTTTTTAGAGCATATTGGCTCTGGGGTTTGCGTCGCGGCAAGTTGAATCCGTTTTTTTTAATGAACCCGCTGATTTGGCCATCATTCTTTTCAACCAGCGGCTTCGCTCAATGATTTGGCCTGGGGCCGCAGCAGAACTTCACAACGTCTCTCAACCATGGGGCATGGGAGAGGCCGCTTTTGCAAACAGATTATAGACATTCGAGCCAGTAAGAGAATCCATACAGGCGTGTTCATTAAAAAAAACGGATCCAACTTCCCGCCTCAAGACCATCTCATATCCAAGAAAAAGCTTTTTTGGTTACCCCACGGAACATGAGCGGCAAGGTGGGATTATTTTTTTTGAAATGAATCCGCCTGTATGGTTTCTCTTACCTTCTCAAGTGTCTATAGTCTGTCTGCAAAAGCGGCCTATCCTATGCCCCGAGGTTGAGAGACGTTGTGAAGTTCTGCTGCGGCCCCAGGCCAAATCATTGAGCGGAGCCGCTGGTTGAAAAGAATGATGGCCAAATCAGCGGATTCATTTCAAAAAAAATAATCCCACCTTGACGCACACCCGTCAGTGGCCGTTATTCATTTACCGCTCAAATTCTGGTAATATACCCATCAAATTATTAGAGGAGCGAAAAATATCATGCAATTCAAACGCTATATGTGTTTACTCTGCGGTTTTATTTATGATGAAGAATTTGGCTGGCCCGATGACGGGATCGCCCCTGGCACGCGCTGGGATGACGTACCGTTAACATGGCAATGCCCAGAATGTGGCGCGACGAAAGATGATTTTGAGATGATTCAAGTAGATAAGTAAGCTTCAAGATATGGGTCTGTCACCAGACCCATGATGTTTAATGCGGATAACCAATCACACCGCATGCAATACGCCCGCCTTCGCCTCCCTGTCTTTCAGGAAAATCAGCGTAATTATCTTCTCCTTCATGAATAATTAGGGAACGTCCCGCGATATCTGCTAACTTCAACCGCGGGGCAACCATCGGCATCTTGGCACGTCCATCGTCATCAACAAACAACGCAGGCAAATCCCCTAAATGACCGCTACCGTTATAAGGGCCTTTATGCTCATCCGTTTTTTCTGGGTCGAAATGGCCACCAGCAGCCATGCCATAGTTCACACAAAGAGGGTTTTGATGAACCTGGAAACCGTGCATTCCAGGAGGTAAATCATGTAATGCGGGGGTCAGCAATACGCCATAAATCGTATCCTCTGCTTTCACACTCCCAATGCATTTACCATGTCCATTATGATTCAAAAGATAGATAGGAATAGTAAGTGAATAAGCAAACCCAGCAAAGATCAATGTCACAAAACCCATTATTAAACATAACCCTTTTTTCATGCTGATACTCCTTACACCTATTATTTTATTCCAAACCGTTCGTGCTCTTGCCAAACCACTTCTTCATAAAACACTTCTGTCACATTCGCTAATTCTGTCCCTTGCTGCAGCCACTCATGAAGCTCTTGCAGAGCTTGCTCTTCTCCACTTGCAATAACCTCAACCCGCCCATCAGGTAAATTACGTGCCCAACCAGTTAAACCTAAGGCCTTAGCCTGGTCCTGCGTCCCTGCTCGGAACCAAACGCCTTGCACCTTGCCCGAGACTAAAAAATGCATTGTTTTCTTTTTTGACATGAAATCCTCTCCTTTCGCTGGTATCATATGCCACCCAACCCTATTTGAAAACTGCACCTATGAATAAAAGGCTACTCGAATTAGCAAGCCCCCGTTACTGGCCAGCATGGTTAGGCTTGAGCTTGCTTTGGTTAATCACCCGCTTGCCCTATCAATGGCAAATCCGTATCGGTGAAAGCTTGGGTAAAGCAATCTGTCTTTTCCCAACCCAATTTAAACACATTACCGAAACAAATATTAAACTTTGCTATCCTGACCTCTCTGATAAAGAACGCGCGCTGCTCGTCAAAAAGAATTTTGCCGCTATTGGCGTCGGCTTGATTGAAGCGGGCATGGCATGGTGGCTTCCCGATAGCAAATTAAACTGCCTTTATAAAGTCCATGGACTTGAACATGTCGAAAAAGCCTTCGCACGCGGCAAAGGAATTATTTTACTTGGACCCCATTTTACATGTTTGGAAATGATTGGACGCCTACTGGGAATGCAATATGCTTTCGCCGTGATGTATCGCCCGCATAAAAAGGCTCTCATCTCATTTATTCACGAGCGTTTTCGCAAAAAAAATTCCGTGCAATACATTGCGCGCCACCGTATCCGCGAACTCTTGCGCGCACTCAATAATAATAAAGCGATTTGGTATGCCTACGATGTGGATGGCGGCAAAAAACGTAGTGTTTTCGCACCTTTTTTTGGCATCAAGACCGCCTCTTTAACCGCTGTCACACGCATTGTGAAAATGAGTGATGCAAGCGTCGTGCCAATCAGTTTTTATCGTCGCGACAATGAATTTGGCTACGACATCTTTTTATCTGCGCCCATCGAAAATTTCCCAGGCACAAGCTTGGAAGAAGATGCAACCCGACTCAATGCCGCCATTGAACGTGCGATTCGCAACAAGCCAGAACAATATGTTTGGCAATATAAACGTTTCAAAACTCGCCCTCAGGGTGAGCCGCGTTTTTACTAAAGACCACTACACTCTCCCGACCAACTTTCCCATGAGCCACGACACTTAAAGAAATCCCTCTGGGAATTTGGTTGGCGTTATCAACGCTCGAAACAACAAAAACTGGATTCGTGATTTTCGCCAACTCCTCAGCATTTTTCGCAAAAATAGGCTTCTCTTCTTGCGGCATGTTAATTAAATATTTTATTGCCAATCCATCCATGTGCTCATGATAAATAACCAATTGCGCGCCTTGCGAATGCCGCAAATTTTCAACTTCTACAACAAAACTACGCGTGCGATTCAAATATAAATTTATCGGCTCCACCACCCCGATGTCCGTTGTCATAAACACTAAAACAGCCAACATAAAAACCAACATCGCGCGCCGCAAAACAAAGAACATCACCACTTGTACTGCAAACAAATAAACGATCCAACATTTATAACAAAGACCTATCTCAGGGAATCGATGCTGTACCAATAAAAGCGCGACCAAACAAAGCATCGGAAAATAAAAACAAAACCAAACAAACATACTACGAATAATCGTTAAATAAATTTGTTCGCGCGCTGCAAAGAACAAATACCCACAAATTAAAGCTAACGCAGGAGTCATCGGCAAAATATAACGAATTTTCTTATCCGCAGGGATACTCAGACCAATTAAAACTACCAGCGCCCAGCCCAGTAATTTAATCAGTAAATGACTCTTCTGCGTCGTCCACGACTGCCGCGCCATACTAATCAACATCAAAATAGCCAAAGGATAAGAAATCGCATAAGCCCCAAACGCCTCTTTAAAATAAAAATAAAAAGGCGGCGTACGCACATTCTGCATCCGACCCAACACTTCCATCCTTAATACATCCGCAAAAAACTCATCCCCACCCACATGCTTAGCCAACAAAAACAAAATCGCACTACAAACCACAAGCAACAACGCCGCAATCACACCAACAATAAAAAAGCGTTTAAAATCCCTATCCAACAAATAAAACACACAAACCACACCCACTGGCACAATCAGCCCAATCGGCCCGCGAAACGCAAAACCCAAAACAAACAGCGGAAAAATCCACAAAACCCTACGCGGCTTATTTAACAAAGACGCCGAATAAACCAAATAAAACACCAACGTTGTAATAGCCGTCACATACTGATCCAACGAAATCGTACGCGCCTCAACAAAAAAACTCATGGTAAATAACAAAAACAATGCCGCAGCAAGCCCCCACCGCCGCGAATGCAACGCCCCAATCAAATACGTCATCATCAACGTAATTGCACTCGCAAACGCACTCGGAAAAACCGCCGAAAATTTATTTAGATGCCCAGTCAAACTAGAAAAAAGATAAATCAAATACGTCGATAACGCCGGATAATCAGGATAAGGCTGCTGATATGTCGTCGGAAACCAAGAAGGCCCATGCCGCCACATTTCCAAAGCAAACAAATAAAACCGCGATTCAAACCCAATAATTTCCCTTGAACCCAGACAGATCGTAAATAAAAACAACCCACCGAAAAAGATAAGAAGAGCTTGCCAACGTGTTGCAGTCATAGATACGCGCCTTAAGATTTTTGCTTAGGGGATAAAGTACCTAAATCAATGCGAAAGATCTACTCATTGGTGTTGTGTTCGGCTTACCGGTTGGTGTGCGTCAAGGTGGGATTATTTTTTTTGAAATGAATCCGCTGATTTGGCCATCATTCTTTTCAACCAGCGGCTTCGCTCAATGATTTGGCCTGGGGCCGCAGCTGAACTTCACAACGTCTCTCAACCTCGGGGCATGGGAGAAGCCGCTTTTGCAGACAGACTATAGACACTTGAGAAGGTAAGAGAAACCATACAGGCGGATTCATTTCAAAAAAAATAATCCCACCTTGACGCTCATGTTCAGTGGGGTAACCAAAAAAGCTTTTTCTTGGATATGAGATGGTCTTGAGGCGGGAAGTTGGATCCGTTTTTTTTAATGAACACGCCTGTATGGATTCTCTTACTGGCTCGAATGTCTATAATCTGTTTGCAAAAGCGGCCTCTCCCATGCCCCATGGTTGAGAGACGTTGTGAAGTTCTGCTGCGGCCCCAGGCCAAATCATTGAGCGAAGCCGCTGGTTGAAAAGAATGATGGCCAAATCAGCGGGTTCATTAAAAAAAACGGATCCAACTTGCCGCGACGCAAACCGCAAAGCAGGCGCACAATTCCCTATGGATTAAATCGCAAATCATGCTAAAATTACACAATTTTTTAATTTGCTAGCGATAAACTAACAAGAATGCAAACCTTGCTACCCGACTTTACAAAGGCCTCCATCCTCGTGGTGGGCGACGTCATGCTAGACCGTTATTGGTTTGGTGATGCTGCGCGCATATCGCCTGAAGCGCCTGTTCCTGTCGTTAAAATCAAACAACGCGATGACCGTCCAGGCGGGGCGGGTAACGTTGCTTTGAATATTGCGTCCTTGGGTGCGAAAGTCGCCTTAATCGGTATTTCGGGTTGTGACGAGGCGGCAGATGAGCTTTGTCAGCAACTTACCGCAGCGAAGGTTGAACATGCTATTGAGGCATTACCTAACATCCCAACGATTACCAAGTTGCGGGTTATTAGTCGCCATCAACAATTATTACGCTTAGACTTTGAAGAAAAATTTCCTGCTTTTGATCCGGCAACACTGGTTGAATCCTATAAAAAATATCTAGCTCACTCAAATCTGGTCATATTATCTGATTACAACAAAGGGACGCTGAGCTGCGTTAGCGAACTGATTAAACTGGCTAATGCCGCCGGGGTCCCTGTACTTGTCGACCCCAAAGGCGCGGACTTCACCATTTATCAGAACGCGGATATCATTACCCCCAATTTCAAAGAGTTTGAAGCAATTGTAGGGGCTTGTACTTGCGAGCAAGAAATCATAAGCAAAGGCCAAGATTTGTTACGTCAACATAACATCAAAACTTTGTTACTCACGCGCGGCGAAAACGGCATGACACTGATACAACAAGATGAAGAAGAAATTCATCTTCCCGCCCATGCTCGCCAAGTATTCGATGTCACAGGCGCGGGTGATACCGTTATTGGCGCCTTGGGTGCGGCCATAGCAGCAGGAGCATCGCTCGCTGATGCAATGACCCTATCAAACCTTGCAGCAAGCCTTGTGGTAGCAAAACTAGGGGCTGCCACTGTTAGCACGCCTGAATTAGACATCGCCTTATCTACTGCAACCGCACCTTTCGCCGGTATGGTCAATGAAGACCAGTTACTGATCGCTGTTGCACAAGCTCGGGCAAATGGGAAAAGAATCGTCTTCACCAATGGCTGCTTTGATATCTTGCATGCTGGCCATGTTCGGTATTTACAACAGGCTAAACAATTGGGTGATTACTTAATCGTGGCGATTAATGATGATGACTCCGTCACGCGCTTAAAAGGCCCTGGACGACCTATTAATAATGCCGAACAACGTATGACCGTGTTAGCAGGACTGGGTGTCGTCGATTGGGTAACCTCCTATACGGATGACACACCAGAACGATTACTAAAAAAATTACGTCCCGATATCTTAGTCAAAGGCGGCGATTACACAGTCGATCAAGTCGTCGGCGCACCGATCGTACACGCATATGGTGGCGATGTCCGTGTACTTGGGGTCACGAAAAATGTATCCACCACCAAAATTATTAACCGCATGGTAAACGCAACTCAAACAGTGGAAGATACCGCATGAAAAAGGGAACGGGCAATCTATATGTCATCGCAGCACCTTCTGGCACAGGAAAAACCTCGCTGGTAAAAGCCATTGTGGAAACCATGCCGGATATCACGGTTTCCATTTCGCATACGACACGCAAAAAACGTCCCGCAGAAGTTCATGGACTCAATTATTATTTTATTGAAGAAGCCGAATTTCAAAGCATGATTGCCAACAATGAATTCTTAGAACACGCCGTCGTATTCGATAATCTCTATGGCACATCACGCAAATGGGCCGAAGAAACACTCGCTCGCGGTATCGATGTCATCTTAGAAATTGACTGGCAAGGTGCGCAACAAATTCAACATTTATTTCCTGATTGTATTAGCATTTTTATTTTACCTCCTTCGTTGCAAACCCTCGCAGACCGGCTTTTACATCGCAACCAAGATAGCTCCGGAGTCATTCAACAACGCTTAGCGGATGTCCGAGAAGCTACCTCACATATTCACGAATTCACTTATGTTGTTATGAATGATAACTTTGCTAAGGCTAAACATGACCTCATTACCATTATTGAAGCCGGACGCTTATTACAAAGATGTCAATCCGAAAAATATGCTCCGTTACTCGAAGAATTAACCCATATTAAGAACCTCTCCGCCGCTTCTGAAGATCATAATTAAGCCGTCATTGCGAGTGCAGCGAAGCAATCCAGAACCGAGTTAATGTGAACCTCGGCTCCGGATTGCTTCGCTGCGCTCGCAATGACGAGATCTTGCCTTTACGCACAAACACTGGCATCAAAACGCTAAACCAAGTAAAATAGCCCCCCTTATGTAACAGCAAAACTTGAGGTATTGTGAATGGCCCGTATAACTGTAGAAGATTGTTTAGACCACGTGAATAACCGTTTTGAATTAGTCTTGGTGGCAGCGAAAAGAGCCCGCCAAATCATGCGCGGCAGCGCGGATCCGACCGTTCCTTGGGAAAATGACAAAGCAACCGTTGTTGCTTTACGTGAAATCGCTGCTGGCCACACTGATTTTAGCGATGCCCATGAAATAGATATGATTCCCAACATAACCGTTTCAACCACGGTTGAAGCCCAAGTCGAAGAAGAAGAACCCTTGGATGAACCCCATGAAGAAGAATCTCATGAAGACCACCATCCTGAAGAATCCTCCGAGAACCATTCCGCAGAATCTGAGTAAAATCAACCCCCTCTTAATCGGAGGGGGCTTAATTCCCTGCAAAAAAACCACTTTCCCCTTAATAACCGACTGAAAATGATACATAATTAAAGGTATAGAAGCCTGTCACAAATAATTCTAGCTATTTTTCAATGAGGAAAAGGACGTGGACGAGTTTGATACTCTTAGGCGAGAATTGACAAATTATCTCGAGAGCAAGCAAATAGCTGCTATCGAAGACGCCTATGTGCTCGCTAAAAACGCCCATGAAGGACAATACCGCTATACAGGCGAACCCTATATTACCCATCCTTTGGCTGTCGCCCTAATTCTTGCCGAAATGCGCATGGATCCGCAAACCATTATGGCGGCCATCATGCATGATGTGATCGAAGATACGGACGTTGAGAAAAAAGATTTAGTTAATAAATTCGGCCGCGAAGTCGCCGATATTGTCGATGGCGTCACCAAATTAACCCAAATTGAATTTGAAACCCGGGCTCAGGCCCAAGCGGAAAACTTTCGCAAAATGGTCATGGCGATGGCCAAAGACATTCGGGTTATTTTAGTTAAACTCGCAGATCGTCTGCACAATATGCGCACATTAGGTATCCTACCCCCAGAAAAGCGCCGCCGCATTGCTCTTGAAACGTTAGAAATTTTTGCCCCTATTTCTAATCGTTTGGGTATGCATGCGTTTCGAGTTGAATTTGAAGATTTGGGTTTTGCGGCTCTCTACCCGATGCGTTACCGAATTTTAAAAGAAGCGTTAGCCAAATCGTTAGGTAACCGCCAAGAAATTTTAGAAATGATTGATGAAGAAATTCGAGCTGCATTAAAGAAAACGAACATTCCCATCCGCTCAATCTCCAGCCGCGAAAAACATGTCTACAGCATTTACAAAAAAATGCATGAGAAACATTTATCATTTTCTGAAGTGATGGATGTTTATGGGTTTCGCGTCGTTGTCGACAAGATTGATACTTGTTATCGAGTGCTAGGCGCCTTACATAATTTATATAAACCACTTACCCAACGTTTTAAAGACTACATTGCCATCCCCAAAGCCAACGGCTACCAATCTTTACATACCACCTTATTCGGTCCTTACGGTGTTCCGATCGAAGTGCAAATTCGCACGGAAGAAATTCACAAGATGGCTGAATATGGAATTTCCGCACATTGGTTATACAAAAGAGAAAAAACGGTATTTGGTGATGCACAACAACGTGCAAAAGAATGGTTAAAAGGCGTATTAGAAATGCATAAGAGTTCGAAGAACTCTTTAGAATTTATTGAAAATGTCAAAATTGATTTATTCCCTGATGAAGTTTATGTGTTTACACCCAAAGGCATGATTCTCGAGCTACCAGCCGGTGCAACCCCTGTCGATTTTGCTTACGCGATTCACTCAGATATTGGTAACTGTTGTGTTGCGGCAAAACTCGATCGCCGTCTTGCGCCATTAAGCACACATCTAACAAACGGCCAGCAAATTGAAATCATTACCGCACCCGGTGCACGCCCCAACCCAGCCTGGCTCAATTTTGTCGTTACAGGTAAAGCACGCAGCAACATCAAACATTTCTTGAAAAAACAACATCACGAAGAATCCATGGAATTAGGCAAACGCCTCGTCGAAAAATCACTACGTACTTTAGGTCTAACTCTAGCGCAAATCCCGCCAGAAAATTTACAAAAAGTCGTGGAAACGACGAAGCTCGGATCCATTGAGCATTTCTTCGAAGAAATTGGTCTTGGCAATCGCACCGCTTTGCTTGCTGCCAAACAGCTTGCGAAATTTAGTGACTTAGGCGATCAGCTACGCACAGAAACGGTAACCGTTCACCCACTTGCCATCAAAGGCACCGAAGGCATCGCCGTCACGTATGCAAAATGTTGTCGTCCTATTCCTGGCGATCCTATTATCGGTTATATCGAACCGGGACAGGGATTAGCTGTTCATACCGAACAATGTCCGATGCTAGATAATTATCGTCATATTCCTGATAAATTGATTCCACTGCGCTGGGAAGATAAAGTCCATGGTGATTTTCCTGTAGATTTATGCGTTGATATTTTAAATCAACGCGGCAGCTTGGCTAAACTTGCGCTTGCCATTTCAGAATCAGAATCCAACATTGAAAATATTAACGCCGAAGAATTTGATGGACGCTATTTTACTGCAGACTTGACGATCACAGTACGTGATCGCAAACATTTAGCCCGTGTCTTACGCAAAATTCGTGGCTTAAAAAATGTAACCCGAGTCATCCGTGAAAAACCAGAAATCAAAAGAAAAAACACTATATTACCTTAAATTTTTGTCAGATCTTTGCCCTCTTAGACCCCGTCATACAGCATTTAGCTGTCATGAAAGATGCCAAAACCAAATACATAAAATTATTAATGGCCAAAGCATCAACTTGACTCCGTCTTTACTTACACTTGCTTTCAAAACAAAGATCGATTAAAACTACCGAGCAATTTAATAATAAAGGAGCTTTACCATGAGTGGAATTCGATCAATAGCAATTAATGAAATAAATGCCAAAGATTTTATACTAAATCAATTCTGGCTAAATTTTCCCGCAACAAAAGAAATCGCAAGCAACCTCCAAAAAGAGATTGAATCCTCGATCCAACTTGCTATCGCCGAAAGTCGTAACGGCAAAAACGTCATTGAAAACATGGATAAACTTGTAGAATTAAGAAAACAAGAAGCTGAGATTAGAAAAATAGAAAAATTTGTGATTCCGATGGCTACTATTGAAACAATCACGAAGAGCTTTTTAGAAACATTTCCGCAACTGATACCGTTTTATTCTGAAATACTGAAAATCACCGAAGAACGCACACCATCCGCTGCGATTCTCAAAGAAGTTATTTTAAATGGAGAGTTATCTGATTACTTTGATACCGGAGCGCATTTCGCTCAGCTCTTTCTAGATCAGGTCCATGCAACGATTAAACTTGCTCTGCAAGATCCTGAGGAGAGAACTGAACTTGAAATAACCGAGCGCCTTGAACGCACCGCTGAATTTGACCGGGAATTTAATCGTTTCTTGAAAAAGATAGTAGAGATAAATGGGCACATGGCAAAACACGTTCAATCGCTCAAACTCTTTTTATCACAGATATTATACTCTGATGATCTCCCAGCTGCAGCCAAAGGCGCTCGTGAAATATTATTCAACGGTCAGGCAGCAAAGCTGTTGAGTGAGTTTCTAACTTTACTGGATCTCCAACAAAAATTTGCTGCAAGGTTAATGATTACCAGTCCACAAGCAAAACTTGCGGAATCAAAAGCAGAACCACAGTCCAGCGTACTGCAATTCCAGATGTGGAAATCCAAAGAAGAAAAATCAGAAAGAACTCTACCGGAAGATAAACTAAAAATGACAGTCAGAAGCTAAAGTTATTTTTTGGCACCCCTCACTGCAACGCAAGAACAAGCCCTCTCCCGCCCTAGGTTACGAAAAAGACCGAGAAATCACAGCGGGAGAGGGTTTGGGTGAGGGAAAAAGCAAAGCCTTCGATTCTTACACAAGTTAAAACTCTCACCCTCACCCAACCCTCTCCCGCTGTAAGTCCGAGTTTTTTTGCAGTCACAGGGCGGGCGAGGGCTTGTTCTTGCATGGCAGAGTGGAACTGGCTTGATATGCAATCTTTCCACCGCAAACCGTCAACATGACATTTAACTTATCATCCAGCACAACCAAATCTGCATCTTTGTTCAATGCAATACTTCCCTTCTTCGCAAACACCCCCAACTCTCGCGCTGGATTCTCAGACGCCATCTTAATAGCATCTGCCAAACTACACCCCGTAAAAGTCAACACATTTTGCAAAGCCGAATTCATCGTCAATACACTACCTGCAAGCGTCCCATCTTCTAAACTCGCCACCTTATTTTTAACAACAACCGCCTGCCCACCCAATTCATACACTCCATCATGCAAGCACTTCGCACGCATCGCATCTGTGATCAACACAATTTTATCTTTCCCTTTTAACTTAAATGCAAGCTCCACAATCGCAGGATGCAAATGCACCCCATCAACGATTAACTCTGCGATCACTTTTTCTGACAAGAGTGCCGCCGCCACAACACCCGGTTCACGTTGATGAATCCCACGCATCGCATTAAACAAATGCGTCGCATGAGAACACCCTTCCTCAATCGCCATCACACTTTCAGCATAACTTGCATGAGTATGACCCATCGATGCAATAATATTATTTTGCTTAAGATAACGAATCACTTCACCGCTATTTTCCAATTCAGGTGCTAACGTTACCAATTTAATTGCATTACCAGAAACTTTTTGCCAACGCTCAATTGACGTCACGGATGGCACAAGAATTTCATCGGCACATTGAGCCCCCATTTTTTTTGCCGATATAAAAGGCCCTTCCAAATGCACACCCAAAATGCTTGCACCGACTTTTTCCGATGCCTGCATAAATTCACAAACATTCGTCAGTGCTTTTTCAATCGCATCAGCTGATGCAGTCATCGTTGTTGCTAAAAATCCAGTGGTACCTTCTTTCGCTAAAGTTTTGCTGATATTGATCAATGCATCTTGAGTCCCATCCATCACATCACTGCCATTTGCTCCATGCGTGTGAAGATCAATGAATCCAGGAACCAAGTGATAATTGTTAGGAAACTCGATGACATCGGCAGACTGAAATTTTTCAAGAGCGATTTTTAAATCTGTTTCAAGCGCGACAATTTTATCATCGCGAATCACCACACAGGCACGGCTTAATTCATTTTTTTCCGTATGGATTTGTAAATTTGCCAGAATCAATGTCATGCATGATCTCGACAAGCAACTTGTTCACGCACCAGCAAAAGAGCTCCGACATTTGCATCGGCTTCTCGAGGCACAAGATGTTCACGTAAATCTTCCGCAAGCCACGGTTCTATAAACGGCGCAATGCCGCCGAATAAGCTGCAGGGCAGAGACTTTTCTTTATCAATTTGCATTTTGCCTAATGCAACGCCCACGCGATCAATGGCATGCGCTGCTTTCTTCATGAGACGCACAGCTGCGACTTCTTCTTGTTGACTATGATTGATAACAAGCGGCGCTAAACGTGCAAATTCACTGGAATTAGCGCGGTTAGCCCAAGCAACAAAATGCTCGAGATCTTTATTGAAAAAATCAAAGACATCTTCCACTAGCGGTGATTTTTCTGTGCGGTGATCAAGCCATTGAAATGTCAAACGCACTGCTTCAAGTCCCAGCCACGCTCCACCACCTAAGTCATCATGTGGGAATCCCCAGCCACTGACTTTCGTTGCTTTACCTTCTTCCACTTGAAAACCAACAACACCTGTACCCACAACAATGATTGAACCATCACGACCTTTGTGAGCACCGAGGCACGCTGCATGTGCATCTGAAACGACTTTAAACGTGGTAAAAGGATGCGGGCGAGAAATGAAATCTTGGTAGGCTTCTTTGACTTCACAACCGGCTAAGCCCATGCCGACATGAAAACGAAAGTTTTCGCGGTCATTTAGAGAAATATTGGCAGGTTTAAGTGCTTCTTCAATCGCTTGATAAATGGCTTGCCAAGTTGCATCGACTGACAAACGTATATTTGAGGGCCCATCTAATCCTTGGCCTAGTAAATTCCCGGCGCTATCTTCCGCTCTGACTTTGGATTTAGTCGCCCCACCATCTACCCCGATAAAGATATCTTGTGCCAAGTTAGCTCTCCCGGTTACGTAAATTGCATCTATTATATGCTAAGTATCTAAAAAAATGGAAACTTTAAGTTTTTTTACGATAGTTTCTTAAATGCGCCAAAGGAATCCTTACCACCCCCGATTCATCCGCAACATGATCGACTTCCATTTTAGGCCCCCAAGCATGGCCATAGACCACTTCAAAAGTAACCGAAAAAACCTCATTTTGATCCATCTCGAACAAGACATCTGGTAATTGCGCCACCAATATGTCCATTATTTGCAACTCAGCGATCATCGTCTCAGGCTGACGATAAGTCACTGTTATATATTCCACATCCAGAACCGGATCCGCGAAGCGCGCCTGTGTCAATTCATCACCAATATTATGCATATCCACTAAATTAACCAAGGTAAAATCGGCCAATTGCGAACGTAATTCAATTAAAGTATCGGGACCCAAACTTGAAAACGTCAACAAACCTTCGGGACGCAAAATTCGCCGCCACTCACGAAAGCATTTTTGCAAGTCATGACACCAAGGCAAGCTTAAATTCGCAAAAATAAAATCGACAGAATGATCTGATAACGCTAGTATTCCTTCCTCATCCTGGTCTTCTGTCATTATCTCCGCTGTGGGATACCGTTTTTTTAATGACTCCACAGCCTGTTTTATCGCCCCACCTAAAACGAGCACTTTTTTCGGATCCAATACCATCAGATCCAAACGTGAAAACATATGCTCACCCACTTCTTGCGCTAAGAAATCGGTATCGTGTTCAGATGAAGCTTTATTTTTCGATGTCATGGAAAACCCTATGCAAACAACCCGGAATTATCTCAAAAAAATGACACATTGGCTGCTACCGCACGCTTGTGTTTTATGTGGCGGCTACTCTACCCGTCAACAAGATTTATGCAAGTCTTGTTTAGATGAATTACCGATTCTTGAATCCGCCTGCTCACGCTGCGCCAAACCTTTTCTCGCGGGAGAACAGCTATTATTGTGCGACATCTGTATTAACGAAACACCGTTATTTGATTGCACACACGCACTTTATTTTTATCAATTCCCCATCACCCGCCTCATCATGGATTTGAAATTCGGAGATGCCCTGGCTAACGCCCGGATTTTAGGGGAACTCTTGGCGGATAAGATTCAAACCGAATGGTATCGCGAGAAAATACTACCTGAAGCGCTCATCCCTCTACCGCTACATCCCAATCGGATTAAACAACGCGGGTTTAACCAAGCCCTCGAAATCAGCCGGCCTATCGTAAAACGCCTAAAATTACCCTTGCTCTACAATAACTGCTTGCGAATCAAACACACTTCTGCACAAGCAACCCTCCCGGCAATGGAACGTCAACAAAACGTTAAAAATGCTTTTACAATTGCCAAAAATATCCCATATAAACATATCGCTGTGCTCGATGACGTTATTACAACCGGACACACGATGATGGAATTTTGTCGCGTATTAAAACAAGCCGGCGTCAAACAAATCGATGTTTGGTGTTGCGCACGCCCGGTTTTATGACAATTCTCGAAGGTGTCACCCCGCAAAATTTTTGCCCCCGGTTCTAGATAAGAAGAATACTCTCTCGCAAAAATTTGTGCGGGGCCTGGTGAGTCTCTCGCTTATGTAAGCTAAGGCAGTACCAGGCCCCGCACAAATTCCTGTGATATCACACTCTTCTTTTCACCGATATAGGACAGGAATTTTGCGGGGTGACAGAGGGATTGATCAAGGAATGCGCACTCAAGAACCAAAAGAATCCTTGGTTTGTCATTCCGCCTCTGTGTATAATTCCTCGCTCTACAAAACAGGTGAGCCCCATGCAAGAGATCATAACATTCATGCAACAACACTGGACGCTGAGCGTAGCCCTCGCGATTGTTTTAGTATTATTAATCATCGTTGAACTCCTAAAACAAAAAAGCAGTGGCGGACTGTATTTAAGCTCCGCACGCGTGACTCATTTTATCAATCATCAAAATGCCATCATCGTAGATCTTCGCAACGCAGAAGCCTTTGCCAGTGGCCATATCGTTGGCGCGATATCATTACCCATGGATGAAATAAAAGATAAACTGAAAAAGATTGAAAAATTCAAATCACAACCCATCATATTAGTCTGTGCAACCGGTGGTGATTCACAGCGCACGGCGCCTATACTTTTAAAAAATGGATATTTAGTTCATATCCTCACAGGCGGCTTGAAAACTTGGAAAATGGATCAATTGCCGTTAGTCAAACAATAACGAACAGGACCTGGGTATGGCAAAAGTTGTTATTTACACCAAACAAAACTGCGCTTATTGCGAGTATGCCAAACAATTGCTCGATAACAAAAAAGTCGCTTATCAAGAAATTCGCGTTGATTTAGATCCCGCCAAACTCACAGAAATGTTAACATTAAGCAATCGCCGCACCACGCCACAAATTTTTATTAATGACACCTCCATCGGGGGCTTTGATGATCTTGCAGCACTCGAAACTGCAGGGAAACTTGATGACTTATTAAAATAAGTTTTAATTTATCTATAGAGGAAATATCAATATGCAAGACAACCAACAAAATAAAGTCGATCCAAATGCTCCTCACTTTGAAATTCAACGTATTTATATCAAAGATGTTTCCTACGAAGCACCGAACACACCGCACACTTTCGTTGATGATTGGAAACCTGAAGTTCAATTAAACTTAGAAACAAAAAGCAATCGTATTCAAGAAAACCTCCATGAAGTCATATTATCCGTTACCGCAACGGTCACAACCAACAAAAAATCCGCTTTCTTAGTCGAAGTCCATCAAGCGGGTATTTTCATGATTAACAACTTCCCCAACGATCAATTACGTCAAATGCTTGGCAGCTTCTGCCCGAACATTTTATTCCCTTACGCGCGCGAAGTGATTTCCGATGTCGTCATGCGCGGCGGCTTCCCACAATTAATTTTAGCGCCTGTCAACTTTGATATGCTCTACAATCAACACTTGGAAGAGCAAAACAAAGGTGAGCAAAGCGACAAAGAAGGCAAAGTTCATTAAACGGAAATAAATCCATGAAACAAGTGCGCCAAACACCCATAGCAATTTTAGGCGCAGGTTCTTGGGGAACCGCTCTTGCCCTATATCTTGCAAGACTAGGGCAAGAAGTTCGTTTATGGAGTTACAAACCTGAACATGTAAAAACGATGCAGGACGAACACGCTAACACGCGTTTTTTACCTGGCCATGTCTTTCCTGAATCATTACATCCTACAATCTCTTTAGCGGATGCTATTGCAGGTGTCACGGATATCCTAATTGCATCCCCCTCGCTGGGCTTTCGATCAACACTCAATCTGCTACAGCCTCTACTCAAAAAAGAAATGCGCATTCTTTGGGTAACTAAAGGAATGGATCTTGAAACCGGCGAATTACTGCATGATGTCACTCATGGCATTCTTGGTGATGATTATCCACTTGCAGTTTTATCCGGTCCTTCGTTTGCACGTGAAGTCGCATCAGGGTTACCGACCGCCATTGTGGCCGCAAGCGCAGATGAACAATTTGCTCAGGATATTGTGCAGCGGTTTAATAGCTCGGTTTTGCGTGTATATTCAAGTTCCGATATGACAGGTGTTGAGATTGGAGGGGTCGTCAAAAACGTATTAGCCATTGCCTGCGGCATCTCAGATGGTATGGGATTTGGCGCTAATGCACGTAGTGCATTGATCACACGCGGGCTCGCCGAAATGGCGCGATTAGGCGCTGCACTTGGGGCAAAACACGAAACATTTATCGGTCTAACCGGTGTTGGTGATCTCGTTCTGACTTGTACAGATGATCAATCACGCAATCGTCGCTTCGGCTTAGCTTTAGGCAAAGGCAAAAATGCAAGCGATGCGGAACGTGAGATTGGTCAGGTCGTTGAAGGTAAGCGTAATGCTGAATTAGTGGTTCAGTTAGCACGGAAACATAACGTCGAGATGCCGATTACAGAAACCGTTTGGGCAATACTACAAGAAAAAATCACTGTCTTAGATGCAATGCGGCTATTGTTATCCCGTGAACCAAAAGAAGAAATAAGATAATCACTCGGCTAATCTAATGGTAACAGGTGTCACCCCGCAAAATTCCTGTCCTATGTCAGTGAAAAGAAGTGTGTCTTATCACAGGAATTTGTGCGGGGCCCGGCAAGTCCTTGCTTACAGAAGCTAGGACAGCACCAGACCCCGCACAAATTTTTGCAAAAGATAAACCTTCTTAGATAGAGCAATGGGCAAAAATTTTGCGGGGTGACAGCTTTTCTCTTAGTCGTACATCAACTGATCTAGAGCGGTCATATCTCCGCTCGGCGTGGATTGGCTAAGCTCACTCAAAACATCTGTCATACAAAGCAACCGCAATACATTAGGTGTAATATCATCAAAAATGACTTTGACCCCTAAAGTTGAACCCTCAGCCTCTTCAAATGTGACACCAATGCCATAACCTAAACACAATGAACTCAACTGATCGGCGCGACGCGCGATAGCAGGCAATAAACTACTCGGGGCCAGAACCTCATCCACCGTCATAGGACGACCATTTAAACTAAACCGCAACCCCATACTCCGCGCTATCTTTGCCAATTGTTCTGAAATATCAGTCATTTACCTTCTCCACCAGGGTTGTGCAATCTTCCGTGGTCCAGCCAAAAATGAACGCAGCCAACGCAAGAATACCGCTACTGAAAACCCATATCGATCAAGCGCTGAAAAGAAAAATATCGAAATAACGGCCAAAAGAAAGGTCCATAAACGCACATGGAATATCAAAAATAACAGGGGAAAACATGCCCTGAAATCGATAAACCACAAACGTACATTTCTTGCTGAATCGCGCCAATGTGCCATATAGGTATAAACCTGCTGTCGTTATATATTAATCGTATATGGTAATCAGGTTTTTTTCAAATCGTCAGTGGTGAATCCCTAAAAATCAAGTTGTTACACTATTACTTGACATCAAATGTCCGTCTTGATTCAATCCTTTGACTAGTTTACGAAAAACCCTTTTCGTTTGATGGAATATAGAACTATCACGTTCACAAACGGAATTAAGGATACAGCCCGTTTATGAAAATCAAATTAGCTCTTATAACAGTTTTATCACTGGCTCTTTGCGCGTGCTCGAATCCACCCCCTGAAGTTCATTTGGATGCACCCGATGCTTCACTTGCGGAAGCCTCTTTCTCTGTCAGCCGAGCTATTTCGAGTTTATCTGAAACCGCACAGGCCGCACACCCATTACCTCCGCTCGATCCACCACCTAATCCTGCCAGCTATGGGATGGCTGGATTAACATCGATTGATTGGTCAGGGCCCGTTGAACCTTTAGTGAGAGAAATAGCAAAGGTGACAGGATATCGCGTACGCGTATTAGGTACACGGCCTGCCATACCCGTGCTTGTTTCGGTTTATGATAAAAACATGATGGTCGCTGATATTTTGCGTGATGTGGGCTTTCAATGCGGGCGCCGGGCGACTGTCGTAATCTACCCCGAAAGTCGGGTGATTGAATTGCGTTATGCGAAAAATTAATTTCTTGCAACGGCTATAAAAAAGTGAGGATTAGGATTTGGCGCATTTTTTAAAAATAATAATTATAATTTTTATACTCGGCAATCTTACCGGGTGTGGAACTACGCAAAAAACAATTGACCCAACCAACATGGAAGATCTGCAAAGTCTGCGTGACCCCGGACCTCCACAAGGGCCTGGCGGCTCTGTCACACTCAGCCAATTGCGTGTTAAAGCCTTAGAAGACACGGCAATGAGTCTAGCCGCACAAGGGAGCCTGGCCTGGGCATCTAAACGGATTAATTCACGCTTAGAACATGATCGCTGGAACTTGGAAACCGTTTATAATTTTAATGGCATGATGCTAAGCCATGGGGTATTACCGCCTGTTCTGGTCCAAGGTGACAATAGTTTAAATTTAGCAGATCCCGATACGATTCGTGTCGCCGACAAAACCTACAAGATTGTTCAGCAAGCACGGTTTGCAACAACCCCACCCAATTGGCGCGAATATCTATGGATGAACTACCCTGTTCCGCAAATCCCACATCGGGTTTTATTACCCAGAACCAACGAAGAAGCGGAAGTTTGGAAAAAAGCCATCTGTAATGGTTGGCAAAAAGGCATTCAACAATCCACGAGCATTTTCCAACAAAATCTGGCACGGCTTAAACGCGATTATCAAGGCATGATTTTATATCGCAAATTGCTCCAGGAAAATATGATTAGCGCACCTTACGTATCACGAACCGAATTAGGTGTGACCGGGGATGGCAATGATATGCGCATCAATGATCAAGTATTGCGTATTACTGAGCATCCAAAACTTCAAACCGAAAGTAGCGGCTGGCGAGCCATCGTGGTGAAACATGACGACAACTCATGAGTTTATTTTTCCTCAGGAACCCATTCGACTCTCCGTCGAGTCTGCGAATGCGATTATGATTCATTGCGTCAAATTAGGCGCATCGGATATCACGTTGCAAACCGGCGAGCCGATCTATGCTGAAATTTTTGGCCGCTTGCGCAAAGTCACGCGCCGCAAATTATCCAATACCGAAGTGGGTGAAATTCTCAATGAAATGTACGGTCCCAATGGAACCGCGCAAATCATGTCAGGAAAAGATGTCGATACCCATTATGAAATTCGTCCGAGTCGTTCGGAACGCTATCGCTTTCGTATCAACGCAACTGGCTGCCAAGTGGAAGGTCATGATGGCATGCAAATTACAGCGCGTACGATTCCAAGTGATCCGCCGACATTAGAGAGTATGAATTTACCGCAACCCATTCTGGAGGCTATCGAACCGGAACAAGGTGTAGTTTATATCACGGGTGCCACAGGTTCCGGTAAAAGTACCTTGCTCGCAGCCATTATTCGTGACATCGCCGAAAAAGCCGAAAGTCATCGTAAAATTTTAACGTATGAAGCGCCTATCGAATTTGTTTACGATAACGTTGAAAAAACCTCGAGTATTGTCAGCCAATCGGAAATCCCACGCCATTTACCCAGTTTTGCAGCCGGCGTTAGAAATGCGTTACGTCGTAAACCCCGCCTCATCCTCGTCGGTGAAGCACGCGATCCCGAGACGATTAGCGCCGTGATGGAAGCAGCCATGACCGGCCATCCGGTTTACACCACTCTACATAGTAATGGCGTGGCTGAAACAGTTCGTCGTTTGGTAACAACCTTCCCCGCCGAAGAACGCCCTGGCCGCACGATCGATATTATCGAAACATTACGTTTGATTGTATCTCAACGTCTTTTACCCACACCGGAGGGAAAACGCGTTGCTTTAAGAGAATATTTAGTTTTTGATGAAAAACTAAGAGATCTTTTATTAGATGTAGACCCGATTAACATCACCGGTGTCGTGCGCAAAATGGTACGTGAAAAAGGGCGCACTATCGTTGCTGATGCCAAAGAAAAATTTGATGCCGGTTTGTTATCTGAACGCAACTATCTCATCATCGCGGAACAATCTAGCCGTGAAGACAAAGAAGCTGGTGTGTAAACCGGCTTCTTTTATCAATTCGGAAAAATCCCAAAATGCTATCTGACATTAAATCAAGTCTTCGTACCACTGCCACTGGGTGGTTTTCTTGGATGAACTTTTACTGTGTGCCCTCCTGCACCACCACCTGCGCTACCGCGCCCAGTCGGTCTAGGTGGTAAAGGCGGAGGTGTAGAACTACGACCACCACCAGCAGGGCTACCTCCTGAACTACTTGAAGTTGAGCTGGCTCCAGGTGAACCACCACCCGCTGTTGCAGAGCCACTACTTCCACCACCAAGTCCCGTAAGGGCAGATTTCTGTGAATCGCTGAGCCGTGATACTGCAGGTGCGGATCACCCTCCAGGTTGGTCTTGGCCAGGGGTGATATCGGCTCCCCCTTGTGCTTTTTTCTTCTCTTTTTCTGCTCGCGCTGCTTGCGCATCTTTACTTTGAGCCCCCTGTTCCTCTCTTTGAGCCTTTTTGTCTTCAGCAGAGTCAGCTCCGCTCATCTTAGCAGAAGAATACTCACCCGCAGATTTTGCAGCGCTCGCACCAGCCGCTCTACCCACACCAGCAGCTTCACCAGCACCAGCCATAACCTTTCCTTTAATTGCTTCTGCAGCTTCTGCTTCTCCATAGGATTGAGCATGACCGCCAATCCAAGAGATAACGCGATCAGGAATCATATGAATCAAGGCAAAACATTTATTCAATGCGGTGATGATTAAACCGGCGTAAGCCATCAAGAATAAAAAGCTTTCGAACATACCCATTCCACCCGTCATTTGAGCAATAACGTTGAAGAAAGCCGCATTAATAAATTTGACCACCACATAGCTAAGCAACATACCTGCCATCATGCCAAACACCATAAGGGAAGGACGCAAGAAAATATTTAAGAGCATTAAAATAGCACCTTCCGCCTTACCAAAAATTTCACTATGGCCTGGCGCAAGAATTCCTAACGCAACGATAGGTGCTGCAACCATGGCTTCTATGGCTGCAAGAAACCAACCAATCGCTCCAAAAGCAAAAAGTGTATAAGGAACCAAAGGCATATAAACACCCAGCATAGCACCAACAGTAATCATATAACCTAAAATAGCTGCAGCGATGGGAATAAGAAACGAAAGAAGAGAAGCCGCCACACCTGCAAATGGATTTGCAGTCGTTCCCCATATGGTCACATAAGTAGAGGCTGCACCTAACCCAACAACCAAACCAGCCAATACTAAAAACACATAATCAGCACTGGCCAATAAATTATGACCAAACGATTGCAACACAACCAAAGGATTTGTCTGATTAGTGCCTTGCGGTGCAATCGCTGATGTAAACGAATTAAATATACTGGCTGAAATATTCTGTAAAAATGCCGTGACAGGATTGGATGAACCGCCGCCTGATGATGCTGGTCCTGCATTCGCAGCTTGAAACGCATTTCCATTATTCGTCGCAGCATTCATCGCATTGGTAGCTTGATCTGCAATTCCTAAAGCTCCGCTACCTGAGCCAGGACTACATAACGTCGCCATGGAACCCCCAAATTTTCCACAGTACGTATTCGTAACAGCCCCAAAAAAATAGGTTGTAGGATTTATATCTTTACCATAACTACTGAAATTATTAAATCGATAAGATAAATCACAAATAGTTCCCGTACAGCCCACTCCATTTTGATTTCCCGAGTCTTGATTAATCGAAATACTGCTGATCAAATTTTGATAATTGGCAGCAGATTGATTTGCAGAATAGGCAATGTAGTAAAAAAAAGAGCCCGCATAAATCCAGCCGTTATTTTTCGAATTTTGTAGAGTACTGGGAATAGAACTCGTACTGCTTGGATGAGTCGCCGCATAATTTGCCGCATAATTGTTAACATAGCCCGTAAACAACAGAACCGAATCCGTCATAAAATTCGATCCGCTAAAAGAGGATAGATCAGCCCAAGCCGTGTCCGCGTGATTAGCAACACATTGCGGATATTTATCATTAACCGCATAAAGAAAATATTTTTTAAAACGATCGCAACGAGTAGTCGCCGTACAAGCAAGCCAACAATTAGTATCATTGATTATTGAACTCGCATAATGATTGGCTAATGCTTCCATGACAGGAACAATTGTGCTCATTGCAGAACTGACTGCGGCATTGACCGCTGGATCCGTGGAATTCCACGTAACTGTACCGCATTCATTTATAGTTGAGTTATCACCCGGCACACCGAATTGGATCCCTCCTCCTCCAGTTGAGCTATTACTTGTCATAGGAGTAGAGTGACCAACGGCATCAGCACTATTAGTCGATAATTTTGTTGCCATCGCTTGGCAAGCCGCATTAGCAAAAATTTGTTTCACCATTAAAGGAACTTGCTGTGTAAGATCTGCAGGAGGAGGTAAATTCGAAAGAGAACCGCCATTACCAATGAAATCAACGGTTCTGTTCCAAACCATATCGGCAGCTCCGACACCCTGAACAATAAACCACATGAAAACAACTTGCAGAGCACAATAACCCGATTTAGTGGGGAAAAGCGCCACAATACCCATTAGCATGCGAATAGGCATCCATAGTGCACTACCCTGTTTTCCCATGGCTTCGCCTTCATGGGCCGTCTTTAATACCCCTACTATCGTGTTATAAGTAATCATTAACGCGCCAAGCGAGAGAAGCGCTGTATTAAAGACTTGAAACATATTGGACAATAAAGCAGAGCCTGAACCTGCAAGCCCAACACCAACGTTACCAAAGACTTGTCCAAGGAAATAAACTGACTGATCATTTGGCGCTAATTGAAAAACATTCAGCATCAGGATGAGCCCTCATTACTTGGACTTCCTTTCCGCCATTCGTCAAAGGTGCAACCAAGTTTTCGATTTTTGATTTGGAAATACCAAAAATGGCTTCGAAAAGCTTGTCCAAACAAAACGAGAGACAAGGCTAATGCCAAAACAAAAGCAGCAAAGGCCGCTTCACTAATCAAAAAATAAAACGCCACGCAAACAAAGACAAAACCCACCGACGCATAAAAAGCGGTGAATAATAGATAATTCATTTCTGTGGATTCAATATCTTTATCGGTGAGGTTTAAACGCTGTTTTGCTTCTTCAAACGTTTCTTCTTGAACACCCGTTGGAATGGTCGTTCCAAATAAAGTTTTAAAAGCGCCGAACAACCCCAGTGTTTGATTTTTTACGTAGTCATATCCCAACCAGGCGCGGGGATCGAAAAAGGTTTTACGATTGACCTTCAAAATTTCTTTTATTGCCATAAACTAATAGCCTCTACTTAAATGTAGACACAATAGAATTAACGGTAAACCTATCTAGTTAGTTTAGCTTTTATATTTATTTGAGTATACTACATAATAAATAACTCGCCACAGCATTGGACATCACCCATGCCTAATTTAGATTTAAAATCTTCACACGAGTTTTGGAAGAATTACGATGATCCTATGATCTATAGGGTCATTGCCTTTATGGAAACGGTTGAAAACTGGACCCTTGACGGCAACCCCGAACTAGAGCAAGTTATTGAAAAAATTGGGCAATCTCTCGATGAGGTAAAGCGATTTGAATTGGGGAAGGAAGAACAATTCGTAACCCTACTCGCCCACTTGAAAACCTCGCGTATCCTACGTGTTTTGCAATCCATTGATACAATAGAACCCGGATCAGCTTCAAAAGTACTCATGTACGCAGAAGAAAATAACACTCCGGATAATGTTTTAACGGGATTATTCTTGCGACGTAATATCGTATTTGAGCGCTTACGCTTGTTATCGCGGGTCTTTTCACCGGAACGTTTTGAAATCGTTTTAAAAGCTATGGAGCAAGAACATGTTTAAAAAACTCTTCCCCATAACCCTGATTATCGGAATGACAAGCTTGGGTTATGCTACGGATGCTGCCGCTGTCGATACCTTCTTTCAATCACCACCAACTACAACAGGAACATCAGCAGATGTGCTTTCACCTGCTGACTTTGCCAAACAAGTTTCGGATGCAAATCAAAAACAGCAAGCAGCTGCGATGCAACAATTAAATCAACAATTATCACAAGTACCGAAACCTACGACACCGCCGCCTAGCCAACCAACGAGTGCAACACCAGGAAGCCAACAACCAAACGCACCTGAACAATCAACGCAGCAAAGCACAACAACAGAAGAGACGGAACAGCCGACTGAGAATAGCTATACTCAGCCAACACAAACCAGAGTACCGCCTCCGCCTCCTCCAGTGACTCCTCAACCGATACCAACAGCTCAACCAACTCAAGTTTACACAGGTTTTGGAGGCGGCCAAACAACAACTCCCGTAGGTCCGTCAAAAGGAACCAATAGTGGTGGCTGGAATATCAAATATTAAGGGACAAACATGAAAATTTTGAAAAATTTTTTATGTAAGAATCTTCTCACAGCAATTACCTGTGGCATTATTCATGTTGCTGCAACACAACCAACTTACGCACAACCTCCTGGCTTTGGTGGAGGTGGAGGTGGTGGAGCAGGCATTTTGAATGCTATCAAAAGTGATACGGGACAAATTCTAGTTGGCATTCAGAATTTACCAACGTACCTTAATATTTATCTTGCACCTCTCCTCTTATATGCTAATAGCTGGTTATCGAAAGACGATCAACCAAATGGATTATTAGCGACGTATCAAGCTGCTGTTGCGACTAAGAATAAAGAAGAAATGCAAAATTTTCGCATGCAAGATAATGCTGTATACGAATTTACAAAAACATTTCTTATGAATGGAAGCATCGAAGCCTCAAATGCTACATTGCCTGATAATGCAAATCGACTCTCTTCCACCATTTTGATTGGCAAAGGGCAAAAAATAGATCCTAACAGTGATCAAAAATCACGACCTGAAGAATTAGTAAAAGACTACGTTAGAAATTTAACAGGTGCAAACTATGCTTTTTCTCAACCACCGCAAACACCGTCCGGCAAAACTCCACCAAATTATACATTTTTCTATCATAGCATTGCGGCTATCCAGTCATTTGGTAATCGAATCCTGAGCAAGTTATTAGTCGTGCCGGATAAAAACGGTCAAAGTCAAAGAGAATTCTTAATGAACCAAGCTAGCAGTTCAAGTTGGTTTAAAAACATCGGCGAAGAAGATCTAGGACTGGTTCTTCGTCATATTTTGATGTATGACTCGCAAATTTACGTTCAATTAATGAAGCTGGAAAAGTTGCAACAAGATCACGTTGCGGCTCAAGCGATGACAAATACGTTACTCATATTTATTGCAGATCAGATGGTAGGCACTCAGCTGAGAACCCAAGCTAACCCAACACTACCAGCCGGGGCAACACAAAGTTCGTCACCAGCAGCGCCGGTGACAAGTTCGACGCCTGCTCAATAAAAAGTACTTAAGAATTCCCTCCTTTGAAAAAGGAGGGGTTGGGAAGGATTTTTAAATCCCTCCCAGCCTCCCTTTCCAAAGAGAGGTGTTTTCATAGGGGACTTATTCTACATTCTGCACTTGTTCCCGAATCTGTTCGATCAACACTTTCAGCTCGACGGATGCACGGGTCGTGTCGACATCAACGGATTTTGCACCTAGAGTATTGGCTTCACGATTTAATTCTTGCATAAGAAAATCTAACCGTCTGCCGACAACGCCGCCTTGCTTTAAGACACGACGTACTTCGGAGATATGTGCATCGAGGCGATCAAGTTCTTCTGTGACATCGATTCGCTGCGCAAACATGACGATTTCTTGTTCTAAGCGGCCGGTTTCCATTTCCAATTTAGCATCCGTAAAACGTTTTGCTAAACGTTCGCGTTGCGCTGTTAAAATGGCCGGCAAGCGTTGGCGAACTTTGGCTAATTCTGCTTTCATACTTTCTAAACGTTGCAAAAATAATTGTTTTAATTCTTCGCCTTCGCGTGCTCGTGCTGCAAGTAACTCAATGATCGCTTTTTCTAATAAACTTAAAATTTCATCTTGAATGGTTTCAAGATCTAATTCGGCGATTTGCAAAAGACCCGGCCATTGCAGAATTGACATAGGATCAATAGGCGCAGGATTTTTTAACATATTGGCAATGGTTTCATTGGCACGACAGAGTTTGTCGGCAAGATGGGTATTGATAGTAATTTCAGTTCCCGTCACATCACCCGGTTGATAACGGACATTTAATTCGATTTTGCCGCGTTTAATATGATGACGAATACGTTCACGGATGGGGGATTCAAATTCATGCAAGGTATCGGGTAAACGTACACTCATTTCTAGATAACGATGATTAATCGAGCGCACTTCGCATACTGCGCTACCCCATTTTCCCTGGCCTTGAGCTCGTGCAAACGCGGTCATACTTTGAATCATAGTGGGCTCTTTATCTTTTGAATTGATAATCTATTATTCTATATTACGATTATGTCGGCAACCTGTCATGCCAGCATGGGTCGTCATTGCGAGTGCAGCGAAGCAATCCAGGGCGGAGTTTCGCATTAACACCGTTCTGGATTGCTTCGCTGCGCTCGCAATGACGATACACAGGCAGAGATGGCGCGCTCAAATGTTACACAAAAACCAGTATAGTAAAATCCTACAATCGGTCTATAATGCTTTTCTTCAAAAATATCGAGCGAGAAATCAGTATGCGTCCAAGTAACCGCGAAAATAATCAATTACGTGCTATCCGCATTACCCGTAACTTTACGAAACACGCAGAAGGATCCGTTTTGGTTGAGTTTGGAGATACTAAAGTTATTTGTACAGCGAGTATCACGCCTGGCGTGCCGCCTTTCTTGAAAGAGATGAAACAAGGCTGGATTACAGCAGAATATGGAATGCTACCACGGTCAACGCATGATCGTATGGCGCGCGAGGCAGCTAAAGGTAAGCAAGCTGGTAGAACCCAAGAAATTCAACGGTTGATAGCACGATCATTGCGCGCTGCGATTGATTTAAAAGCTTTGGGTGAGTTTACTATCACGGTGGATTGCGATGTGATTCAAGCAGATGGGGGAACCCGGACAGCGTCGATTACCGGCGGCTGTGTGGCGTTGGTTGATGCGATTAAGAACCTCCAAAAACAAGGGAAAATTAAAGGAAATCCTATTAAGCAATTAGTCGCTTCCATTTCTGTGGGAATTTATAAAGGGGTTCCGATTATTGATTTAGATTATGCAGAAGATTCCAAAGCCCATACAGATATGAATGTGGTGATGACGGAGCATGGTGGGTTTATTGAAGTTCAGGGGACAGCTGAGGATGGAAGTTTTGAACAGGCTGAGCTGGATGCGATGTTGGCGTTGGCGAAAGATGGGATTCGAGAGTTGGTGCGGATGCAGAAGGAGGTGTTGGGGGAAGATTTTCACTAACCACTTTTAGGCTGTCACCTTTTAGACTGTCATCTTTTAAACTGTCACCCCGCAAAATTTTTGCCCCTTGTCCCGCATAAAAAGTTTAATCTTTCGCAAAAATTTGTGCGGGGCCTGGCACTGTCCTCGCTTACGTAAGAAAGAAACTTCCCAGGCCCCGCACAAATTCCTATGAGAGAATATGCTTTTTTTCTCTTACTACGGATAGGAATTTTGCGGGGTGACAGGTGCAAACTGCGGCATTCACACATATATTTCGTATTGCGTGACTTCAATGCCCCGATATAAATTCATTTTGACATATTTCATGCCTGCTTTTTCAAGCACGTGTTGTGATTTGACATGCTGAGGCAGGGTTACACCGACTAATTTTGTCGTATCTATGTGTTGAAACCCCCATTGCACACACGCTTTTGCCAGCTCCGTCGCGTAACCGTTGCCCCAATATTCTTTATGGAGAGCGTAACCTATTTCGATGTCAGATTGGGTATCATCAAAAGCAAGATAGATTAATCCAGCACGACCAACAAACTTACCCGTCGTTTTTTCAAAAACAGATCCGACACTGAACCCATGTTTCGCATAGTGTTCAATCGCTTTGTTTAAACCTTCTGCGACTTCATTTTTAGTGCGCGGCTTACCATGACCGATGTATTTCATCACGTCCGCGTCTGCTTGCAGGGAATATAAATCGTTAACATCGTGAGCTTGGGGGATATTGACAATGAGACGCCCTGTTTCGAAAAAAAGACTCATGCGATTCTCCCTTATGAAAAATGCCCTGGCCATTCAGCATGACAAGGGCATCGTAATTGCTAATCAACTTATGGTTTTAAACTTTTATTGTATTCTTCACGTTGTAATTTTTCAGCGA
>Ga0207065_1028_pt2 | contig 31046 bp, 29 predicted proteins | sample Alteio_BWMinCont_27_FD_153492 | JGI IMG/M metagenome (GOLD analysis project Ga0207065, IMG submission 153492) | Enriched cells from forest soil in Barre Woods Harvard Forest LTER site, Petersham, Massachusetts, United States -... | ecosystem: Environmental > Terrestrial > Soil > Temperate forest >...
GGCGAATCGGAAAATGGGGGCTCCTAGAAAGAATCAGCACGGGAATGGGCTTGGACTTGCTTTCGTGGATGCAATTGTACGGGCACACGGCGGCACTGCCAAGATCTCCGAGAGTCCGGCAGGCGGTGCTGCCGTAACTCTTTCCCTGCCTGCAATTGTTCTCCACGCTGCGTAACTTGACCGGTCGCCACCTGCCCCTCAGTGGTAACAGGGCATTCGTTGTGCATCGACGCTACTGCCCGAATAACCTCTTGCGCACGTCGGGCCAGAACTCCTTTGCTATGTTGAAAAACGCATCTAGAGCGATCTGTTGCCCCCACTTATTTGCCGTATTCCCTAATGATCGGTCGGCAGCAGGGTAGTAGACGTTGGAAATGCCCGCGGCGACGGCATTGCCCGCCAGCTCTGAAGCGTTGAAGTGGTTACGGCCGTCATCGCCCCGGGTGATGAATTCCCGACTCATGGCGTACCCAGTTCGCTTCCAAAATCCGCCCTTTCCCCTTACGAAATAGCGAGGATCCTGATGGAGAGCGGTTGGGAACAGTCCCTCGGTCATGATGTTCCCGATTGCTTGATCGGCGAATGCTCCTCCATAGTATTTGCCAAACCCTTCCGCGCCTTGTCCAAAGGAAGCGTACTGACGCTGCGCCATCCCTAGCCCGGCAAATACACCTGCCACGAGAAAAGCCGAAGGATCAAAAGAATCGTCGAACGCAACTTTCATCTTTGCACCCGTAGCCAGCGGTTTGATTGTTGCGGGATTCTCATCCGATCGATAATTGGGGATCACCCAGAAGATGTGATTCTTGCTCGGTTTATGTTGCGGTCCGTTCTGCTCAGGATTTGACTGAGGAGATTGGGACTGAGTCGGCTGCGGTGCATCCGGCAGAGGTGATGTTTCTTGACCCAGTGCAGAAGTGCATCCAACAAGAAAACCAAGACCGACCAGCAGATGGCCGGCCACCGTCCGGAAGGAACGCAAGACTAGGATACGCACTATCATTGTGATGCATAATCAGTCCCGTCCACAATTCAGATGAACAACTTGTCATCTCCAGGATGTCTCAGAGTCATTCTCAACTGCTAATGTTCCATCGTAGTTCCCGAAAGAATCATTCGAGGATCTAAGCCGTCAATGAGATATCAGCGCCGCATGCCAGTGGCCTCGGACACGAGAGAGTGTTGGGTTTCGTCTTGTTTTACTTCGCCATTCTCTAGAATCGCGGACTCTTCGACCCACCTTCACGAGGTCTCACTCACTGACAAAGAGTGCCGATCTTGAGCCGTGCTCTTCTTCGCGCATGCCTGCGCAGCAATAGGTGCCGCTGGATTCTTGCGTTGGCATTTCTGGCCACCGTTTTGTCTGCAACCCCCACGCGCGCTCAAGACAATTATGAAATCCAGGTATACGGCTACGAGCTAGTTGAACCCGGGCACACCATGGTTGAGCTACACAGCAACTTCACAATTGATGGCTCAAAGACAATCGTCAATGGTGTCTATCCAACGAATCACGCCGAGCACGAGACCGTCGAGATTACTCACGGCTTCAGCGATTGGTTTGAGTGTGGCTTTTACATCTTCACATCGGTAACCGATGGCCAGGGCTGGCAGTGGGTGGGCCATCATATCCGGCCGCGCGTCGCCGTACCAAAAAAGTGGCACTGGCCCGTCGGCGTCAGCCTCTCGAATGAACTTGGCTACCAGCGCCGGCAGTATTCCGTTGACACGTGGACCTGGGAAATCCGCCCGATCATGGACCAAAAAGTCGGTCGATGGTATTGGTCCGTGAACCCGACGCTAGACCGCTCTTTTCATGGTGAAAGTGTGCACCAAGGCGTGGTCTTTTCACCAAATGTAAAGTTCAGCTATGACTTCACTCCTAAGATCGCCGCGGGCCTCGAATATTACGGCTCGGTCGGCCCGGTCACGGGATTCGATGTGGTCGCGCAACAGCAGCACCAGATTTTCCCCGCGATTGATTTGAATATCGCGCCGCAGTGGGAGATCAATTTCGGTCTTGGTGTGGGTCTGACACGCGCGACCGATCACCTCATCGCGAAAATGATCTTGGGCTATCGCTTTGATTTCTAAGCCGGGCGCCGGAGGGACAAGTGATAAAGGGTTTCGTAGTCGGTTTTGTTCTGTCCGTCGTTCTTTTGGCCGGTGGGTTCTACTCCTACTTTGCTCTTGGCATGGCACCGGTCGCCACCGCCGATCCGCCAATGCCGTTTGAGAAGAAACTGGCGAACAGGGCCTTGAACGCACATATTGAGAAACAACGGGTATTTCAATCTCCTGTAGCTGCTGACGAATCCAATTTCCTTGCCGGCGCGGACGTGTATAAACAGCACTGCGCGGTCTGTCACGGACTGCCGGGCCAGCCACCCACTGACTACGCGACGACAATGTACCCGAAGCCGACCCAACTATTCCGCGGTAAGGGAGTTACCGATGACCCAGCGTCGGAGAGTTACTGGAAGACGGCTAATGGCATTCGGCTATCCGGGATGCCGGCGTTCAAATCTAAACTGAGCGATACGCAGCTATGGCAGGTCAGCCAATTGGTCGCGCAAGCGAATGAAATCCCGGAATCCGTGAAGAAGGTCCTCGTCCTTGACGTTTCCACGTCACCATCGGCAACTCCGCCGGCTCCAGCATCGGCAGGCAAATTGATCAAGAAATAATCAACTACGCAAAAGAACCAGGAGGATCGTGAAAATCTTACTTTATAGCCCAGACAACGGAGTGACGCGGAATTTCATGCCGCATCTTTGGATGTTTCTTCTCCAGGCACTGACCCCGACTGGCCATGAAGTATTGCTGATCGATGGCAACGCACAACCAATGGATGAAGCCGGCATCGCACGATTCGTGCGGGAACAAAACATCGGACTAGTTGGAATCGGCGCAATGACTCGAATGATCGCAAAAGCTTACCGCGTCGCCGATGCCGTCCGCGCCACGGGTGTGCCGGTCGTGATGGGCGGACCTCATGTCACAGAAATGGCCGACGAAGCCCTCGGTCGAAGCGGCGCGCCGCGCCATGCGGACGCTGTGGCCCTCGGCGAAGCCGACGAAACGTGGCCAAGGATCGTGGAAGATGCCGCGCGTGGCGAACTGAAGGAAATCTACGCTCCGGTCGATGACTTTGGCCAGGAACGTAAACCCAACCTTCAGTCATATCCGGCTATTCGGTGGGACAAAATAGATCTCCACCAGTTTAATTTGGTTCCAAAGGTGGCGACACGGATGCTCCAGCGCGTCGGCGAGGGCTGGGGCACGTTTCGGATCATTCCGATGGAGTCGGGGCGAGGGTGTCCGTACGGCTGCGAGTTCTGCACGGTAACCGGCTTTTTCGGCGACTCGATCCGGTTTCGCACGAACAAGAATGTCGTCGATGAGCTGCTGCTGTTAAAATCTCGCGCGCGAGGCGAGCGCGGTCAGATAGCCGTCTTCTTCATCGACGACAACTTCGCGATCAACCTCAAACGAACGAAGTCACTATTGCGCGACATCATCACCGCCGGCGCGCAGGTGCACTGGGTCGCCCAGATTAGCGCCAACCTGTTGCGCGACGAGGAACTCATTGACCTCATTGCGGCCTCTGGCGGCAAGTGGATCTTCATCGGCATGGAGTCTATCGACCCTGCGAACCTTGCCGACGTAAATAAGGGATTCAATAAGCCTGGTGAGTATGCAGCCGTGCTTGAGAGGCTCGCCAAGCGCAACGTCTATGCCATTACTTCCTTCATTTTCGGAATGGATAACGACACGCCTGGGGTCGCACAGCGGACGCTTCAAGAGGTTCGGGGCTGGCCCCCGGGGCTGCCCATCTTCGGTCTGCTAACGCCCTTACCGGCCACGCCGCTTTACAAGCGGCTAGAGGCTGCTGGGCGACTGACGCGGCCGAAACACTGGCGGGAGTTCATACCATTTGAGATGGCGCACACTCCGCTGAAGATGACGATTGCAGAAGCTCATGCCGAGGTGAAGTACGCGTGGGCCAATTCGTACAGTCCAGAAGCGATAGGAAAGGCCGTCGATTCACTCGATCATAGGCCATTGGGCTATCGCATCAACATCTTTATCGCACGAATCTGTTTTCGTGGAATCTACTTCCCTCAAATGGGCCGCTTGGCATGGGTGAAGATCATTACCCAGAATCGGCGGACAATTTTCAAGCTAGTGAAAGAAGCTTTTGGTGCCTGGCACCGCCCGCGGCTGACGAGTGGTGAAAACCTTGATTCTGGTCCTGAAATCATTCACCCGAACTGAAGCCACGTCTGCAGCGATGAGCCGGTCTCGATGCTCTGGTAGCAGCTGCGACATCGATGAGAAAAGTCCTGAGACGAGGAGATCGCCTCCGTCGAACCAGGCTGTGAATTGTCCATTTGACGTATTGTCAGCCGCGAGCCTAAGGAAAATGAACAATTTGTCATCCACAGGACACTGATACTTCATCCCTAGCTGATAGCATTCCTCTGCGAATCTGGCGAGAACTTCAAGGCACATTAGAAGGAGCTGCGGGTCTAAGTTTCATTCGCTTAAGGATCTTCGGCATCATTCCCGGCATCCCGGGATTTAGTATGTTCACCATTCCTGCGAAATTGCGAGGAGAACTTTAGATGAATCAGAATGTGGCGAAGTTCGGCCTTGGGGCGGGAATTGTAGCGCTTTCTTTACTACTCTCGGTCCCATCGCGTGCGCAGGACGCGACGGCCAAGCTCTCGGGCGTCATCTCAGACCCATCGGGCGCAGTCGTTCCCAACGCCAAAATCTCCGTCAAGAACGTCGCCACGGGTCAATTGATGGAAACCCAGACCGATCCATCCGGCCTCTACAGTGTCCCGAAGCTCGCGCCTGGCGATTACGAAATTTCCGTCTCAGCCGAAGGGTTCAGCACCAACGTTTCTAAAGTGACCGTCACCGCAGACGTCAAGCAAACGATGAACTTGACTTTGCGTGGCGTGCTTTCTCTTGGCGACCTCGGCTTCTCTCAGGGTCAGACCCAGGGAAATGCCCAGGATCAGGCAAGGCTCGACAAGCGCTCGCATATGCTTAAAGTTCATCAGCGGATCGGTTTGATCGATACCATTCCTCTCGTCGCCACCGTCATTGCGGGAGTCGGCGCCGGCGGCAAGAGCACCAGTACGTCCGATCGGTACCTGCATCTCGCTCTCGGTTCGGTCACGGGAGACTTGTACTTCCTGAGCGCTTACTACGCCATCCGCGCGCCCAAGATCCAGGGCACCCAAACACGCGGGCCCATCCGCCTACATAAAGCCCTAGCTTGGATTCACGGCCCAGGGATGATCTTGACTCCCATCTTGGGGGCAATAGCCTTCGATCAAAAAAGCAAAGGAGAAAAAGTTCATGGCATCGCGAGTGCTCATGGAGCGGTGGCCATCGTCACAGCGGGTGCGTATGGAGCCGCCATTTTGTCCGTATCTGTTAAGTGGTAAAGAGAACTGATGAAGGGAAAAATACTAATAGCCTTTTTGTTCCTCGCGCTCCCCGTACTCGCCCAGACGGATAGCCAATGGGTTCTTTCGCAATCGACTCTCACATATCACGTGTCTCACCCGCTCCATCAGACCGACGGAGTCAGCCATGCGGCGCGAGGCAAGGGCGTTTGCCACGCCGGACACTGCGATTTCTTGATAGCAGTGCCCGTTAAATCGTTCGATTCTGGGGACAGCAACCGCGATCTACACATGCTTCAAGTCACGCGTGGCGGGGAATTTCCGATAGTCACTGTGCGCACTGGTTTGCCCGAAGACGCTGCCGCATCAACAACCATTCATGCTGATCTGGAGGTCCAGTTTGCCGGCCAGACCGCCAAGTATAAACAAGTGCCCTTCGAGCAAACGAAACAAGGAAACGAGACGAAGATATCAGGCACCATCCCGACCACGCTGTCCGATTTCAAGATCGACCCACCATCGCTCTTATCCATGGCTGTGAAGAACGAAATACCGGTCCGCGTCGAAATGACATGGCAGAAGCAGCAATGACACGGCAGCGAGAGGTTTGATTTCCGCCTTCTTTTTAATATGCGCGTGGGCGGTTAACAGCGAGCAGAGTGTATTAATCACGATTCGCCGGAGCTAAGCTAAACCGAGGAACGCTAACGAATTGCAGCACCATACCCCAGTGCCAGCGTTAGGAGAGCGACGAGCGAGAATCCGGGATTCTTGCGCGGCATCCGCGCTCCGAAGCGGGCATCCTGCCAAGATGTCTCCAAAGTGGAGAAGGCGGCCATCTCGCGAGAGACCTCCTCCAAATCGCGTATTCGTGAATTCTACTCCGGATACCGGTGGTACGGTCGGTAAAACCGAGTCGCAAAATCTAACGCCGATTGGTAACGATAACCGCAGAAGAATTTATCGAATTCGTCAACTCCCGGATGGTCGTGATTCGCCCGAGATCAGCGGAAGGGCTACAGAATTCCCATTCCCGCAATTGAGCCGCAGTTCGGATGCTTCTCAGAACGGATCTTCCTCGGACTCGTAAATTTTCACAAAATGTGAGAACAAGCTGCCGGCGTTCGTTCGTCTGACGAGCACGGCCTGGACCGAACGGTGTGGACTGGCATGTGCTGACAGTGTGGGATAGCCCATACAGAGAACAAGGGTTGGCCACCACATACTCGCAGCCGGGGAGGTCACGCGTGCGCCGCGAGCGTGGCGGGCAGGGTGAACTGAAAGGTTGCACCCCGCCCGGAGGCACCAGCGGCCCACAAGCGGCCTCCATGCGACTCAATGATCGACCGACTTATGGGCAGCCCCATACCAGTCCCGTTATCCTTGGTTGTAAAGAATGCCCTGAAGATCAGGTCCGCCTGCTCCGGGGGGCAATCCCACACCGATATCGCTGACCGAGATCAGCAGTTGACCATCGTCGGCTTCTGACTTGATGGTAAGCTCACCTCCGCCAGTCGTTTCCTTCATGGCATCGATGCCGTTGAGCATGAGGTTCATGAAAACCTGCTGCAATTGGACACGGTCTGCCATGACCTTGGGAAGATCCTCAGCAAGCTCGGTGCGGATGGAGATCGAGTAGCGGTTCGCCTCGCTACGCAGCAGGATAATCATTTCTCGAATGAGTTCATTTACATCAACCAACTCGCGCTGCAGCGCGCCCTTCTTGAACAGCAAGCTGACTCTGCCAATGATGTCAGCCGCGCGCGTCACGTCTTTAACGAGTCTCGATGCGGCTTCGCGTGCCTCTGGCACATCAGGAACATCGCGGCCAAGCCATCGCAGGCAGGTTTTAGCGTCTGTTACTGCCGCGGAAATCGGCTGCTTGATCTCGTGCGCCAGCGAAGCAGTCAGCTCGCCCATGCTGGTCATCCGAGTTACGTGCGTGAGATCAGCCTGTACCTGGCGCAATCTCTCGCGCTCTTCCTCCGCCCGCCTGCGTTCAGTGATATCCGTCACCGCCCCCACAAATTCAAAGTTGCCCGATTCATCGTTTATTGAGGGATGACCCACAAGTTGAACGTACTTTACCGAGCCGTCCGGCAACAGCAGCCGATGTTCAAAATCAAAAGCCTTCCTGTCCCGCGCTATTTGATCGAGCGTTTCTTGGACGAAGACTCTGTCCTCGGGATTTGTTCTCAGCAGTATGACTTCCACTGTAGGTTTGTTGGCTGGATCGTATTCAAAAATCCGAAACGTTTCCTCTGACCAGAAGATTTGTCCGCTGGAAACATCCCAGCCGAAACTGCCCGTACGGCTAATCCTCTGCGCTTCCGCTAAATAAGCTTCGCTGCGCTGCAGGGCCTCTTCCGCGCGCTGACGTTGCAGTACTTCGTTTGTCAGCTCTCTGTTGACGGCTGTCAGTTGGCTGGTCCGTTCCAAAACACGTTGTTCAAGTTCCTCATTCAGGCGCTTGATTTCAGCCTTAGCTTGTTTGTGCCCGGCCGTCTCGATAACGTCCCATCTTCCACGCCGCTTTGTCACTGCAAACTGATGTGTTCGCACCACATCGAGGATTTCAGCAGCCCCACATGCGGCGACCGGGTAAGTGCATAGCACCGCCAGACGCTGACCGGCGATAGCTTGATTGAGTGAATCTTCGTATTCACAGAAGTCCTTCCAGTCCTTCTTTTCGAGCCAGGCCGTATCTCCAGTCACCCTTACGCCGGCGTAACCTCTGGCCGAAGCGCTTGTGAGTTTCTCGTTCCAACCGTTAATCACTCTTTTGAGATCAAACGTGCCATCCTGGAGATACCAGTCGCGAGCCGCAACAATCTCAATGCTGTGATCAGCGAGGTATTGATCGAGGTCAGGAACAACTCGTTTTAATGCAAGCCTAGCGTCTTCCCCCGTAAGCGGCTCGGCGACCACCCAGAGGCAGAACTCCTGGCTCTCCAATCCAGCTTTGCAGTAGGAGGCCAGCGTTTCGAGGAGATCCGCTCTTGTCTCATAAAAAAGACAAAAGTGCGTCCCCCAGGGCATGTCACCGACGACGTCGACTCCCGTCTTCCGCATCTCGGTGGCCATCGCGGTTACCTCCCAAAGTTCGTTCTGGCAAAACGGATTCCGCAACCGGCTTTCCAAACGGAAACATCATACCGCAGAAGCCTGAACCCGACGAGGGTCGAGAGTGTTGGCGTGTTGGCTGGGCGCTGCGTACGCTATCCGCCGCCCCACACCACGCCGTTACTCCTGCTTAATAGTGTTTACCGAACTGATCAACTCCCGGATCGTTGATTCGGAAGTTATCCAGAAACGGGATTCGGGGAGATCGGGGCACGAGCAGCACTGTGCAGCACTGAGCAGCACCGCATTTCCTCGAAGCGAACTTAGCAGGACTGGTCAGCGAGAATGCAAGAACAGGAGGAGTACAGCGGGCGTGATTTTTGGTGATGTGTTGGCGCGCGCCGCTCGACGCTTCTCCGGAAACCTGCCCGAGATAGCCGCATACAGCTTACCGGGCTCTATTTTCGGCTTAGGGCCTTCTGAATCGCCTTCTCCACCAGGGTCGCCATGATCTTATACCCCGCATCAGTCGGGTGCAGCCCATCGTCAGCCAGAGCGCGCTTCAGCATGCCTCGCTCGTCTACCAAAGCGCTGAAGTAGTCGAGATACACGAAGTCGTTTTTAGCGCAGTAGTCTTTAAGCCACTTGTTCAGCGCCAAGATTCTATCGCGCGGTCGCAGCGCAAAAGACTCCTCCGCATCGTGCGTGTAGTTGTGCACGGGGAGGACGGACGCAAACACGATCCGGATGCGGTGCGCGCGCGCCAGCTCGGCCATGGAAGCGTAGTTGGCCTCGATGTCCTCGTTAACCGTGCGCCCAGTGACACCGGCGATGTCGTTGGTTCCCGCGAGCACGACTAGCACTTTGGGGTGTAGAGCAATCACATCCTGGCGGAAACGCACCAGCATCTCCGGCGTGGTCTGCCCATCAATGCCGCGATTGATATAAGGTTTGCCGGGAAAATAGTCTGGCAACTTCCAGTAGTCGGTGATGGAGTCGCCAAGAAATACGACTCGGCTTCCGCCCGCCGCTGGGGGCGCCAGCGCGGCGTCGGCCTCCCGATAGCGTGCCAGTTGCCCGAAATCGTCCGTGTAGATTGAAATCCGCGACGCCCGGTACTCATCCAGGCCAGCAAAACCAGTGGAAGGGATGGAAGGAGCGGGCTGTTGGGCCAGGGCTGGGAAGCAGAGAAAGATTGCAAATAGCGATTGCGATAGCGTGCGGATGATCGGCTGCAGGCTCATCTTCTCCTCGGAAAACAGGATAGCTTAGCGCAGTACATCATGTACATTGGCGTTCATCCGGAGCACCACAAGCACCCATTGGGGTCGCGGACCGCCACCATCGGAGCTGTCCCTTGGGACTGAGCCTCGGGCCTAGTTCGCCGGGCGTGAACCGGTGATCAGGACACCGGTCTTTTGGCGCTTTGCTGCCAGTCAGGGCTGGATGCCACCGCCGATGAGCGCCCGAAGCGGATCGAACGGGTCGAGATCGCTTCGTATATCACCGCTCTGGGTGGCGCGCTTTACCAGCGCGTCGATCGCTCCCTGGATCTGACCGCGGGAACCTTCATACAGCTTCGAGGGGCCTCCAACCAACGTATTCACCGCAGGGGCGATGATTTGCTTGGCCGCAATGTAGTCAACGAACAACAGCCTGCAGGCTCGCAACGCTTCCCGGGGGTGGCATGGCCGCAGCGAAGTCGCGCGCTGCGGCCGCTAGCTTTTCCACCTCAGTCCGATAAACCGCCTCGAGAAGAGCATCGCGTCGGGTGAACGCATCCTTGGCCACTTCCAGAATACGCCCGCGATTCTGTTGCGCATCCGTACGCGGCTTTCGCCGAGCGGGTTGTGAACGCTTCCCGGGCATATCCAAAAAACCTTGTAACCGCAGATAGCCTCCGGTTATCTAAGCCTATTACGGAGACACTCTCCGTTTTATCGAAGTCGTGGCGGTTCGTCAATATAGGTTTGAGAACGTACCGAATTCGAACGGGCCAATACAGGAGGAAAACGATGGTGGAAGTATTTGGGGCGGCATCAACTACGGAAGACGTTTTATCCGGCGTGAATCTGCATGGTAAACGAATCCTGGTCACGGGCGTTTCGGCCGGCCTCGGCGTGGAGACCGCGCGGTCTCTTACCGCCCACGGCGCGCACGTTGTGGGTGCGGCGCGCGATTTGACCAAGGCCGAAACGGCAACCACGGCAGTGCGAAAGGCAGCCAACGGTGGCGGCTTCGAGCTCATTGAACTCGATCTCGCCAGCCTCAAAAGTGTGCGCGTCTGCGCCGACAAGCTGCTGGCAAAAAAGGAACCCTTTGACGTGGTGATCGCCAATGCGGGCGTTATGGCCACACCGTTCGGCAAGACGGTGGACGGCTTCGAAACGCAATTCGGCACAAATCATCTGGGTCACTTTCTCTTGGTCAACCGCATCGCCCCTCTTATCCGCAATGGAGGCCGCCTCATCAATTTGTCGTCTGCTGGCCACCGCTTCTCCAATATTGACCTCGACGATCCCAATTTTGAACGCACGCCGTATGACCCGTTCATCGCCTATGGCCGATCGAAGACGGCGAATATCCTTTTCGCTGTTGCTTTCGACCAACGGCACCGTAAACGCGGCGTGCGTGCTGCCGCTGTGCATCCCGGAGTCATACACACCGAACTGGCTCGCTATGTCGACCCGGTCCGCATTCAAAGCATGATTGATCAGATGACCAAGCAGCTTGCCGCCGAGGGCAAGTCGCCCTTTCAGTGGAAGACCATTCCTCAGGGAGCCGCATCTTCGGTATGGGCCGGTGTTGTCGCTCCCGCTGACGAAATCGGCGGCCGCTATTGCGAAAACTGCCATGTCGGGCAGTTGGTCGCGGAGGACGTAACCATCAGCGGTGTCAGCGAAGGCGTGCAGGCCTATGCGCTCGACCCGAACACGGCGGAGGCCCTCTGGAAGAAAAGTGAACAGCTCGTTGGAGAGTCGTTTAACCATTCGGTGTTGCGCTAAGTTTGATTCGAAGGAGCAATTTATGAACGTATTTGTTGCGGGAGCAACGAGCTTCCTTGGTTCGGCGATCGTGCGCGAATTACTTTCAGCGGGCCATCAAGTGCTGGGACTTGCCCGGTCAGATGCGGGCGCGAAATTTCTGTCGGCGCCGGCGTCAAGGTGCATCGAGGGGATCTGGCGGATCTCGAGAGCCGGCGTAGTGGAGCGGAGCTGTCGGATGGCGTGATTCACCTGGCGCTTAACCACGACTTCTCAAACTCGCGGCGAACTGTGAGACCGACAGGCGCGCCAACGAGGCCCTCGGCGCTGTTCTCGCGGGTTCCGACCGGCCGATGCTCGTTACCGGCGGGCTCGCGCTCCTGGCGCCGGGCCGCACTGCGACCGAAGAAGATGCGCCTGTTCCTCCCTCGAACTCCTAGCCGCGCGCTTCGGAAGTGACGGCCATGTCGCTGGTTTCGCAAGGCGTCCGCGCTACGGTGGTGCGCCTTCCGCAAGTCCACGACCGAGTCAGACAAGGCTTCGTCACCTGCCTGATCAATATAGCTCGCGCGCTGACGTTCCGGCTTCCAGCGCGCAAACGCAGGAACGGCTGGGATGGAAGCCAACCGGACCCGGCCTCATCTCCGATCTCGAGAACATGCGCTACTTCCCAGCTTGAAAGCTACCGGAAACTATCCAAACGGGATTGTACGAAGTCTGGTGGTAGCGTGGCAGCGCACCGCTGGCGAAGCGCATTTGCGGTAATTGCCCAGGAACATGTGCATGTGGGCAGCGATATCCCCGAAATTCGCGCCTACAGAATCTGCTATTTGCGGGCAACGGAGAGGAAAGGCTTTTGGGCAACTCCCCGCCGCAAGTCAGCAGTGGCTTCCAATAGCTTGCTGCCGAGTTCAATCGTTGGCGAATGGCCAGCGCGAAGAGGTCCAAGAGGAGAGGTGTGGTGCGCAAAAGATCCATCCGCCGGTCAATCAGCTCAATGTAACATTATTCGCACTCTGGTCGGCTGGCTGTCGAAATAGCAATTCGCCAGAGACATGTCTTTCTCTTGCCCTTTTCCAATTTCTAATTTCTATTTTCTAGCTGGCAGGCAGCGCTAGCTTGGCGGGCGCAGGCAAACGAGGCAGGAACTTGCCGGAGGCGAGGACTTCGACGGCGCGCAGGCGGGCGAATACTAGGTGAGCAGCGAGTGGCCGTCGCCACCACGTGGCATCGACTTTCCGTCGTATGCATTTCTGAAGCGGACTCGGACTAGCCAGAAAATCAGCAAAATCAGCGGAAGTATGGTGAGAATTAAATACAAGCTTGTGCTGAAAAAAGCCGGAGCTAGATGTTGCCCGAGCCCCACTGCCGAAAGCAATCTCAGTGGACGGTTTGAGGGTCCCAGAAAAAAAGACCCTGCGGCGATGAACAGCCCAAAGCACATGCGCCAGAGATGCCGCGCGACGCGCTTTGCTCCAAAAACTCCCCCGCGCACTAGCATGCGAACGTCCCCAGCGGCTGCCAGCAGCATCACCGAACCCATGAAAAAGGTCATTCCGACTGGAACTCCGTCCTGTGAGCTCGCTCCGCTACGCACGACATTAATACCATTCATCCAGGTGAGGATACCGAGCGCCAAAGGAATCAGGAACACAACCCAATCAAATCGACTCGTTTCCCCGTCCCTGCGCCTGGCGGTCAACCATGCCGTTCCGATCAGATAAACGGTTAGAATCCCGCCGCCGATGTTATTTCGCTGATGCCTCGTGATGGCAAGGTACACCGCGAAGACGCCCATGGTGAGCATGGCTGCGACAAAGACCCTTCCCGCCAGCACATGGCCGGGCGAACCCTTGCGGAAAGTCATTGCAGCGGTCCCAGAGAGCAACCCCAAGGTCCCAGCGCAAATATGAACAATCAGTATGGGCGAATAGGACATTAGCCTTCTTGGAGATATGTACGTAGACCGGTGCCCCGGTGTTTCAGCCGTCCCCTATCTCTAACTGCTGGAAGGTGCATTTGAGGTGGAGCACCGACTGATCCGTCCTACTGCCGAATGCCCAGAGTCAAGATACGCATGGCGAGTGCTCCCGCAGCCACTGCCAACATAAACGCGGCGGGTCCAATGCCTTTGACATCTCCTACGCGCAGATGGGACACAGTCGCGCCCACAAAATAGAGGGCGAGGCCGATGCTCGCCGCCCCTCCGATTGATGGCCACCAGATACCGAGAACCAGACCCAATGCGCCGGCAAGCTCGCATCCGGCCAGAAGCGAAAAGTACTTCAACGGCACGCCTATGACTTCGTGAATTACGTGCACTATACGCGGATCGCGGCGTATCTTCCCGAGGCCGGAAAACGCCACCATCGCGGCGAAGAGGAGTGTAATAAGCAGATATGCAGTATTCACGTGAAGGCCTTTCAACACGGAAAATCATACGGCAGAATGGCCCCGTCCTGAAATGAGGGAATTCCGGTTAGAAACGAAATTCATACATTTTGGGCAGGCTAGAAACGGTCCGCTGTGCAGTTCCTTTGCTGTCCGGTTTCCTCGTAAGCGTTCGAAGCTGGCCGTCTTGACTGATTGCGCGGTTTCTGAGGTTGGAAGGGGCGATAAGGGATTAGGGCGATACCGACGAAAGGGCTAGAAGAAACGCTGACGGTGCATCGCTTGGGTATAGGAGCGGTGTTGCGTCGGAAACTGGCCACCACCAACCCGATCGAATCATGCTTGTCGACGGAGCAGCGGGTGGCGCGCAGCGTAAAGCGTTGGCGCAAAGGAGATCAGCCGCTGCGCTGGACCACCACCGGACTCTTGGAAGCAGAAAAGAAGTTCCGACGCATCAAAAGCTATCAAGAAATCTTGTTGCTGAAGGAACGCTTGAATCCCTCGCGCCTTCCGCAAAAGGAGGTCCGGACAGTAGAAGTCGCTTGAACCTGGTTGCAGGTAGATTTACAGTGCCGAACACCGGAGAGTCACCGCAATCAACTAAAACTCGGACATCCTCGGCGTAGATAGTGACACTCGCTCGCGGACCGATTGTTTTCCAATCTGGACGATATTGTTCGCGCAGGGTCACATCATGGCTTATGGCTAACAGCAAATACCAATAACATACCCAGACCCAAGAGGATCAGCCCAGCAGCAGCAATAAAAACAAAAATGCGTTGCCCCCCCGGCACGCCTTCCCGATATCAAAACTTCATCTTCGGGCGAAACGAAGCTCACCAACGCCTTCTTGTACGACCTCCAAAGCAAAAAATAGGGGACCCCCGCAACGAGAAAATATACGCCCAAGGAAATGCATATAGCTCTAAATAAATGCGCCTCTGGCCTCCCCAATACATGGTAGATGTCCCTCGACCATTCAGATGCCAGAAAATAACCCAGAAAGAGGATAGAAAAATGAGCAAAATAAAACATCTTTAGAAAGGATCTTATTTTTAGCTCTTCAGACTCAGACCTTACAATATAGCCACGAGTGCGGCGATCCCTGGAAAAAACGACCACACGGCCAGCCTTTTCATCTCGAAAGCATGCGCCGACAATAGAATCGAGAAGAGCCATCAGTATTCTCCTTGGGTGGATTCCTTAGGTCTTGGTTACCTCCATGTTGCCACTTCAAGAAAATGGCTCGCCAGGGAAAAGATGTCCATGTGTCTTTCTCGCCGCTAAGTCCCGATAAGCACGGACCCACGTCTCGGACACGGGTCGCTGGTGCCAGAAACTTGTCTTAAGCTCCGAATTGTTTGCATATTGATCGAGGATCCCCAAGAAGGTTCCTGGAACGCGAGGAGTCCACCAGGACGAACCAACCGAGACAGCGAACGCAACACGCTAACCGGATCTGGAAGAAACATAAGAATCTAGCGCCCCACAGCAGCGTCAAAGGGTTTGTCAATTGGGATCACTCCGGCGCGCAACGGTTCCTGCCCGTGAAGAGACCGCGTCGATTGAACCTTGGGCAGTGGACGTTGTATGCTGCCATCATCCACCAAGTCAGACATGCAGGTGTCGTGAACCTCAGAGAAGTCTTGCGAAATGAGAGCGGAAAGCCTATTGTGAGGTTTTTATTGTAAACGTTTGCTGGCACGCCGGCATTAACGCGCCGCGGATCTTATCTGACGTTTGGGCTGTGGTTTGAAAGGCCGTTTTTGTGCTTGGTGTGGTACCCGGAGGATGATTAGAGATGACCAGGCAGTTGAATCGTCGAGAAATGCTGGCGCAACTAGCTGGAGCTTCCGCGGGGATGGTGCTGCCGCCGGCCACCGTTTTGACGAGCGCTGGCCTCCGATTGGCTGGAGAAGACTGCGAAGTTCAACTCACGTCCGTAAGCGTTCACACCATTCGGCTTAGCGTCCTTCCCGTCGAGCGCGGGGCAACGACCGGCGTTGCAATCGATGGGTCGTTGGTAGAAACTTCCCGGGGCGCTCTGGCCGCCAAGCTCCGCGGCGAAGTCCAAACACAAACGATCGAATGCGGAAGGATGAAGGTGTTGTTCTCTCCGCGCCCGCTCGCGTTCACAATCACCACACCTGAAGGACAGACGGTCCAGCAGCTCTCCGTCGACGAAGAAACGGGATCTGTCTCTTTTCTGACGGGAGACTCGCCGCTGCTCGGTCTCGGAGAAGGCGGCCCGCAGTTCGACAGGCGCGGATCAACCGACCGCATGAAAAGCGGACAAGGCGGCTACCAACTGCCGACGCATGGCGGCCGCGTTCCAATACCCTGGCTGATCGGAACCGGCGGCTGGGCAATGTTCTTCCATCAGCCCTTCGGCACATTCGACTTCACGGGAGCGCAAAGCAAGTTTCTGCCCGCCAGCCCGCACACCGCTCTGCCGCTGGATATTTTTTTCGTCGCTTCGCGCCATCCCGCGACGATAATGGCCGAGTATGCCCGGCTGACGGGACTCGCCGAGAAGCCCCCGCTTTGGAGTTTCGGTTATCAGCAATCACACCGCACGTTGGCCAGCCGCGAGGAGGTACTTGCGGAAGCGAAAACGTTCCGCGAGAAGAAGCTTCCTTGCGACGCGCTGATCTATTTGGGCACTGGGTTTTGCCCCTCCGGTTGGAACACGGAAAACGGATCGTTCGTGTGGAATTCGCGCGTGTTTGCCGATCCGAAGGAGATGCTCGATGAACTCCACAAGGACAATTTCCGGGTGGCGCTTCACGCCGTGATTCTATCCGACAAGCTTCGCGGAACCGTCCACGACGCCTGCGAATTGGCACGCTTCGATGAAGAGCTGGCAAGCTGCCATTGGGACGCACATCGCAAGGACTTTGCGCTCGGAGTTGATGGCTGGTGGCCCGATGAAGGCGATCCGTTGGATATTCCTTCGCGCTTAGTTCGCAATCGTATGTACTGGGAAGGCCCGCAACTCGACCGGCCAAACGAGCGCCCCTATGCGCTACACCGCAACGGTTATGCCGGCATGCAACGGTATGGCTCTTTCCTGTGGTCCGGAGACGTCTATTCCACCTGGGAAACGCTGAAAGTTCACATCCCGATCGCTATCAACACAGCTCTGACTGGAATCCCCTACTGGGGCACGGACATTGGCGGCTTTGTGCCCACAAAGGAATTCACCGCCGAACTTTATTTGCGCTGGTTTCAGTTCGGAGCTTTTTGCCCGCTGTTCCGTTGTCATGGACGCGCGTGGAAGCTTCGGCTGCCGTGGGGTTGGAACACCGGCGACGCCGGCCCAGTCGAAATCAACAATTACAATGGGGCCGCCATTCCCGATTCCAGCCAGCTGCACAACGAGCAAGTTGAAATCATCTGCCGCAAGTATCTCGAGCTGCGGTACCGCATGCTTCCCTATCTCTACAGCGCGGTGCACGAATGCGCGACAACCGGGATGCCCATTATGCGCGCGCTCTGGCTGGAGTATCCGGATGATCCTAAAGCAGTTAAGTGCGGCGATGAATACCTGTGGGGGAAGAATGTGCTTGTGGCGCCTGTCGTTGAAAAAGCGGCAGAATCGCGTAAGGTCTATCTTCCGGCGGGCGGCTGGTGCGATTTTTGGACGCAAGAACGGGTGGAAGGTGGTCGCGAGATCAGCCGAAAGGTGGACCTCGAGACTCTGCCGCTTTATGTTCGGGCCGGATCGATACTCCCTCTCGGCCCCGTGAAGCAGTTCGCTGGAGAAAAAGTGGACCAACCTCTCTCCGTTTCCATTTATCCGGGCGGCGATGCCTCTTTTTTGCTTTACGAAGACGACGGCAGTTCCTTCAACTATCGCAAGGGCGAGTGGATGGGGATTCAAATGGACTGGCAAGACGCGGACCGCGCTCTGACTCTGCGGCTCGCGGCCGGATCGCGGATGCGGCCTCCGCTCCGCAGGAATCTGGAAGTAAAGCTCCTGCAACAAACACATTCTGCGGTCTTCGACGGAAGCCCGCTTAAGGTGTCCTTCGAGCACCCCGACCGGGCTTAGAACTCTTCCGCGCTTTCTCCTCTTGGAGCTCCGTGGCCTCGGCGGTTGCTCCCTGAGAGACGCCAACTCTTCTATTGAAGTAAACGTTTGCTCCGTGTATATCTGTGGCCCTCGAGGAACAATGGTGGGACGCTCGCGCGAAGTCACAGGCCCCTACGGAGATGCAGAAGGAAAGAAGATGACCGAGGGAGCCGCGATGCCACTGCTCAGCGCAAATCAGCAATGGCTCGGCCCTGGTGGCGAATCGATTTTGCTCCAAAAAGATGGAGACATTATCGAGTGCCACGCCTACGACGCGAAGACCGGAGTTCCCTCGCTACAAATCTCGACGCTCATGTGGACGGCGGCTGGCCACATGCGGCGTTGGATGGCAATGCCTCGAATGAGAAACGGGAGCCGGAACGCTTTCTTGCCGCATGCCCTTAACCGCATAATTTGTTGTCTGAGAATCTCGACAGAGACGAGAAACTGCAGCTACAAAGGAGACCGCGATGATAAATCGGCGTGATTTCTTGGAGCAAGGGGCGATGGGAGCGGCCGGACTGTTACTGGCTTCAAAAACGGGCTTGGCGTCCGCGGCCGGCTCACGCGCGGCCGACTCGCACATAGAAGTGCTCTTCGACGAGCCGCTCGGCACCGTCTCTCCAAACATTTACGGCCATTTTGTCGAAAATCTCAGCGGCGTGCTCTACGACGGTATTTGGGTCGGCGAGAATTCCCCTGTGGCAAATATCGATGGTCTTCGAAAAAGCCTAATCGAACACATGCGCAAGATCAAAGCTCCGGTGATCCGCTTTCCGGGCGGATGCTTTGCCGACAGCTATGACTGGCGCGACGGCATCGGCCCCGCGGAAAAGCGGCCCCGCCGCACGAACTTCTGGGCCATGGGTGAGTCCGAAAAAGCGCCAGCGAGTCACCGCTACGATCCCAATGCGGTCGGCACGAATGAGTTTGTTCACTTCTCGAAGCTGATTGGCGCGGAACCGTATCTTGCTGCGAACGTGAGAAGCTTGCCCGCCTCGGCGTTCCAACAGTGGGTGGAATATTGCAATGCACCGGCGGGAAGCACGACGCTTGCCGATGCGCGCGCGGCGGCCGGGTATCCCGATCCTTTTCGAGTGAAGTATTGGGGCGTAGGGAACGAATCGTGGGGCTGTGGCGGCGAATTCACTCCTCAAGAGTACGCGGTAGAGTTCCGGCGTTATTCCACATGGCTGCCGACGTATGGCGACAACTTGAACCTCATCGCCTCAGGGCCGAACACGGACGAATGGAGTTGGACCAGACAGTTTCTGGAAGAAGTGCTGCGCAAAGGTCCCGGGGGATTGCGCCGCATTTACGGGATAGCTTTGCATCATTACGCGTGGAACCTGAGCCGCGGAAAAACTCAAGAGTGGGTGGCCGGCAAAGGCGACGCGTTAAAGTTCGAGGCCGTGGACTGGTACGAGCTGCTCCGCGAAGGCGAGCGCATGGAGGGCTTGGTTACCGGTCACTGGCAAGTCTTGAGCGAATTTGACCGTCAGCATCGTGTGAAGCTCGTGGTGGATGAATGGGGACCTTGGTATCGGCCTGGCAGCGAAGCCACTCCGGGCGACCAGCTCGAGCAGATGCCTACGCTCCGGGATGCGGTCTTCAGTGGCATGACTCTGGACATCTTCAACCGCCATCCGGAAAAGGTGGCGATGGCCAACTGCGCGCAGCTCATCAACTGCCTGAACAGCCTCTATCTTGCACACGAAGATAAGTTCGTGATTACGCCGGTTGGGCACCTTTTCGAATTGTACGCCAGCCACCAGGGTGGGCAGGCGCTGCGCACGATTTTCTCGGCGCCCAATGTGCAATATGACCGGGACGGACAATCGGCGTCGTTCTGGGGATTGCGCGGCTCTGCTTCCATGCGCGACAAAAACCTGACCATCACCGCTGTTAATCCCGACACAAGCGAGTCTCGCTTGGCGGAAATATCCTTGAGAGGCGCCACCGTCAAGGAAGCCAGCATGCGTTTTTTGAGCAACGCTGACATCCACGCCCACAACTCGTTCGAGCAACGGGACGTGGTTGTCCCTCAGACAAAGCCGTTAAGCTTGAGCGCAGGATCCCTTGTGGTGGAGTTCCCGCCAGCTTCGGTGGCAGCCCTGACCATCCAGCTCCACTAGCATCAATCAAGGGAATTGTCTTGCCAGCAAATAAATAGAAGCGGGGCTGCACCGCCTCCGCCTCTGAGCTTTGCTGTTGAGACCTACCCCTCGAAGTTCGACCGCCGCGATCCCATCCCCGACAGCTAAGGGACCACCGCTCGGGGTGTAGAACGGTGGTCCGAGATCTGATTGTCCTGAATCAGGCTAGAAGTAGAGCTTCCCTCCTAGCTGCCACCATCTTGGCAGAGTCTGCGCGGTCACCTGGCCAAAGTTGCCTTGGGATAGATCACCCTGGATGTTTTGGAAATTGGCATGATTGAAAAGATTGTAGAACTCAAACCTAAATTGAAAAACCAGGCGTTCGGATATGTGTGTGTTCTTATAGAGAGTCATATCCGTCTGTATAAAGGCCGGATTGCGGAATGCCCCGGGTCTCTCGTTGCCGTTTGTACCAGCCGTCGGAACAGCAAACTCAGCGGCTGAGAAGACTCCCGTTGTATAGGCACTCCGCGACGTTGCCTGCTGATAGCTCGTCACGTCCGGATAGCTGAAGTTATCCCCATTGGCAAGATAGTCTCCAGTTTGCGTAAGGTGGGCGTCCGCACCCGCAGCGTAGTTTGCGCCGTTGTACGCCGCGGAGGTGAACACCGTGAAAGGATAGCCAGTCTGGTAAATGCTCGTGCCACTCAAGCCCCACCCGCTGGTTGCGTGTCCCACAAATCCCGCACCACCATTCAAGCCGGGCTGCTCATAGTTGAAGCTCGCGGAGAAGCGGTTGGGGGCATCCCAAGGGGATGGACCATAAAACTGTCCAGGATTCTCCGGAGTTGGATATCTGCTGCCGTCATCCTTCGAAGAAGAGCGTGTATAGGAAACGTCAAAGAACCCCCGGCTGGCTCTGGCTCTGAGGTCAAAGGTCACGGCCTCATAGTTGCCATACCGATTGTTCTGAGTATAAGCGATTTGGCCAAAACTCGGATTGGGCCGCGGTGGCGCAGAGCCTAGGGGTAACCCAATCAGAGCCCCCGGTAGTTCGTTGATGTCCACACCATAGGATACTTGACCTCCTGCGTTCCCGTTTCCAACGAGGTTGGAGGTATGAGAGCCGGTATAGAGCGCTGCAGCAACAAAGCGGCTACCGAGCCTGTGTTCAAGCGTCCCGGACCAAATATACGCGGTGGGAGAGACAATGTTTGGGGTGATTCCCCCAATTCCTAAACTTGCTCCCGGAATTCCCCCTGCTGCGTCCAGACAGGGTGCCACAGGACACAGGGCTGTTCCGGCCAGCTGAGGGAATACGAATCCGAACGGAGGTTTGCTACTGGTGCCCTGAATGAAAACTGGTCGGTTGGCTGGTGCATTCGCCGCGAAAAACGTAGGTAGGATTAGGCCCGGTGGGTTGCCTCGGAATTCCTCCTGGATGTTGGCTGGCGTGAGCCAATTAGAAAACATCCCGAATCCGCCACGTAGCAGCCAGTTGCCCCTTCCGGTGATATCCCATGCGGCGCCGATCCGCGGCGTGTAGGCTTTGGGTGCGCTGCCCAGCGCATCGTGAGTGGGCTTCGCAAACCCACTAGCCACTCGGGCTTCGAAACTAGATCCCGTGCCAAGGTAAAAATTGCCAAAAACAGTGGCGGTAGACTTGGAGTACGGGTTTCCTTGATCGTCGAAGCGGAACCCGACCGTTACCGTCAGATTGCGCCGCGCCTTCCAAGTGTCCTCTGCAAAGATACCCCACGTCTTGGAAGCTGCGTCCCAGTTCCAGAGTTGCTGCACACCCGTTATGGGGTTGTACATGACGCCGCCCTCCGTAAGCGGCGCATCTTGAGCCAGCGATAACAAATTGTTGAAGCTGAATCCGGGGTGAGACCACGGTCCCTGGAAAGGCTCCACGTCGTCGCCGTATAAGCCTTCGTAGCCTACTTTTATGACGTGCGCGCCGCGGACATGAGTCAAGACATCGCGCCAGTGATAGTTGTGTTGAATGAAATCGCCTTGGGCAAACCCTACACCGTATCCGACGCTTTGCCCGGTAACGCCGATTCCAGGGATGGTGAAGTCACCAGTCTCGCCAAGTTTGCCCTCAATCCGATTCTGGGCAAAAATTGCTTCATTCAACGTCGTCGGGCTGAAATCATGCGTCCAGTTCACTTGCAGGGCACGCTGCCAGTAGTTGTTGGTGGTAGAGAACTGTGGAATGACATTCGGCGAGGGATTGGACTGAAGGGTCCGAAAGAAACTGCCGTAGATGCGATCCTTGCTGAAATATTTGTCCACGCGAACGAAATACTGGGTGCCGTTGATGACGTTTGAGGAATTGAATATTCCGCTGTCAATCATCGGCGTAGCGCAAGGCAAGTTCTCCGTTGCCGCCGTGCCACAAGTTCCCGCGAAAATGTTATTTGCAGTCTTCGACACGGCAACGCCGACCACATGAGTTGGGACGTAGGTATTCAATATCTTGGTTCCAAATGTGCCGGGGTTATTCGTCTGGGCGAAAGCCGCGAACGCCGGGTCAGGGAAAGTTATCACCTGGTTGCCTGTAGAAGCAGACGAACGCAAGGCTTCTATCCCAAAGAAGAAGAAGAATTGGTGATGAGGAATAATTGGCCCACCGATCGTCCCGGAGAGGTTGTTGCTATGAAACGGATTGTAGGAATGATCGGAGCCAGGTAGCGAATACTTCGCAAACATCGACTGGTAGTTGAAATAGTCGCTCGCCAGGCCGTGGAATTGATCCGCACCTGACTTTGTCGTCATGGCATTTTGAAGGCCGCTACCGCGCCCGTACTCGCTTGAATAGGTGTTGACCTGATTGTTAGATTCTTGAATGACGTCGGGATTGGGAGTGAGATTCAAGACTCCCTGTCGCACGCTGCTCGTGACATCTAGTCCGTCAATGATCCACATATTCGCAACTGTTCCTTGGCCGTTGGCGCTGACGTCCACGGCCTCTTCGGTGGAGAAGTTGCCTGCATTGGCTCCCGGTGTGCCCGATGCCACGCCCGGACCGCCCGCAAGTCCTAGTCCAGTGACGCCGGGGGCGATGGTAGACAACGAGAGCATATTGCGGCCCGCCAGCGGTAGCGTCGACAACTCCTGGGTTTCGAGCGTCTGTTGATTCCGCGTCTCCGCTGCGTTTACAAGCGGATTCTCAGCGGACACCGTCACGGATTCCGTCGCTGCGCCAACCTTGAGGGCGATGGGCGCGCTCAGGTTTTGATTCGTCTCAAGCGTGACTGTCGTTCGCGCTGTCGAAAAGCCCGACGCTTCGACCGAAATCTGGTAGGAACCGGGGGCCAAACTCAGAAAGCGGTAGCCACCCTCGGCGTCCGTCGTGGTCGTCGCCGCAATATGGGTCGCTAGGTTTTCCAGCACTACCTTCGCTTGAATGACAGCTGCGCCACTCGGATCGGTCACGTTTCCTTGGATATTTGCCGTGTACTGAGCCCACGTCGAGCCAGCCGTCAGAAGAACTGCGACAAGCAGCCGAATGGACCATCCAACCAACAATCTCGTTTGCATGCGCTTCACCCCCAAAGATGGAGAGAGTAAACATTTACAGAACAACTTCAATGTAAACGTTTTCTCGATTGCCCCAATATATATGCCAGCTGTTTTCCGCTGTCAAGCGGTTTCTAGTACTTTTCCATTAGCGCACTCTGGGAAATGCATCCCCGTCGCTCGAGGCCTCTTGATTTAGCTCTTCTACCAGCCGCGGTTTGCCACTTGTCCGCGGCCCGCTCGCAGGATAACCAGCTGACGGATTGGCAGGTGTTTGAAGGACTCCACAAGTCCGCGCAGCCAAAGCATTTCCACGCCCACTAAAGTATTGTCCCGGAGGTCGAAATGCAGGCGAGAATCGTTCGAAGAATAGAAGCTCGATTTGATTCAAAACGGTCCGAGGCAGCGTTTTCCCGCCATAAATGGGCCAGAACTCGAGCCCCGATTGGACTTCACTCCCTCGAGTTTCGCCTTGATCCAATTCCGTTTCCCGCGAATATCGTTCCGCAAAAGGGATGGGTTTTCATTCCGGGTGAAAACGAGCATTCGACTTCGCCGTCATTGGCGAAATCTCCAAAAGGCGCATCCCCGGCCACGGTGCGTCTCCGCAACCCCGGGCCGGAAAACCTCTACCCGCTCCTCAAAAGGAGTTATTGCCCAAATTGCGAAACACCGCGCTAGGGGTGTTGTTCGCATACTGGCTAAGGCTTCGCGGGACTTCCGGGTAAACGTTACCTGCAGCCGGACACAAGTCCGCGTGCCCTCCTTTATGGAGGTCCACCATTCGAGCGCCCCAACAGGTATCGGTTGGTCTCCTTGGAATTCTCGCGAATGCCGCGCAGAAAGTCTGCCCGCTGCGCCTAAGGCTGCTTGGTCCGAGAGTCCTCTTCAAATAGTTTGTATCGGTAGTGCTCTTTTTCTTCCTTGGTCGCCTGTTCGCGTAGCTGCGCCAATCGCTGAAGCAGCTCCGGGATCTCTTTCTTCTGGCCTGTTTTCCGGAGCGCCTGAATCAGGCGGTACACCGCGGTTTGATCCTTAGGGTCGATGACCAGCGCCTTTCTGCACTGCTCAATGGCTTCCTGGTACTGTCCGGTTTGCATGTAGAGTTTTGCCAGCACCCCGCGACCCGCGGCAAGTGTCGGCTGTAAGGTGACCGCGCTCTTCGCCGAACTCATCGCAAGGCTGAACTCCGGCGTCCCCGGCTCCGCGCCCTTTTGCGAAAGCACATCCGCCTGCAGGTAGAGCAGCAGCGGGTCGTTCGGCTTCCGGGCTAGTTTTGTCTGAACCGACTGCAAAGCGTGATCAAGATCATTGGCCTGCACCGCCGCCAAGCCTTGCGCCGCGGTACTCAAAGATTGCTTTGGGTTCAATTCATACGCCTTCTCAAAGTCAGCCTCGGCTTTGTCATACTGCGCCAACTGCACGTAGAGAACTCCTCGCGCGACGTAAAGGTCGTCTGCTCCTGGCTCTAACGACAGGCCCTCGGTGATCACATCGATACCCACCTGAAACGACTCGTGCGTAAAACAAATGTTGGCAAAATCCAAATAGAGACTGACGTTCCGCGGCGCCAGCAAAAGCGCCCGCCGAAGCGTGCTCACCGCTTGCGGGGTGTCTCCGGTGTCTTCGTAGGCCGTCGAAGCGAGCTGCAGGGTGTCGGCATCCGCGTCCTTGGCCTGCAGCAGCGGTTGCAGCGTGGCCAGCGCGTCCTCGGGCTTCTTCGCCATAAGCTGAATAGAAGCGAGAACGAGATGTTCCCGCGGATCTTCCGGCCGAAGCGCCAAAGCTCTCTGAAAAGTTGTCACCGCTTCGTCCATCCGCTTGAGCTTGACGAGGCAGGTCGCGTAAGCATGCAAAGCGTCGGGCTGAGCGTCGAGCAGTTCCCCAGCTTTCGCGAAATCCGGAGCCGCGGCAGCGCAGTTTCCCTTTCGGTACTCCAGCACCGCCAGCATGGCGTGCGCCGTGGGATCTTCCGGACGCAATTGCAGCAAATGATTCAGCAGTGGCACAGCCGTCTGGTTCCCGGCCTGGTAGGCAATCTGTGCGGCCCCCGCCAGCGCCGCAATGGTGTTCGGAGAAATTTTCAGCGCTCGCTGAAACGCCGTCAGAGCGTCTTGGCTGTCCCCTTTGCTGGCGAAAGCGATGCCTTGCAGCGTCCACAATTGCGCATTGTTAGGCGATGATTCCAACGCCGCGCGGCTCAACTCCACTGCTTTGTCATAGTCTCTGGCACGGAGCGCCGACGTGACAGGCTCAATTTGGCTTTCAGAACTCTGAGAAAAAGCTGCCGAATGGCAAGCTACCAGGAGAACGGCGAGCCCAAGAATCCTGCGGATCACCATCGAGAATTCAGGAAATCGTTTCATGGGTGTGAACACAGGATACTTCATCCGGGAAATCGGTGACAGCCAGGTTTGACGCCGAGCCTCCACCGCGCTATACATAGGTAATTCGAGATAACGCTTACTTAGGTTCTCGCGCTCGGTCATCTCTCCAAGCGTACCTCCGGGAATCCGCGGAGGCCGACCATTAAGCGATCTCCGGAGGTTTCGCGATGCAAAATAAGACCAGGCGCCAGTTCCTCAAATCCGCCGCGGTTTCCACCGTTGGACTACTCGCGGCCCGTTCCCTTCCCGCATGGCCGCGCTCCCCGGCAACTCTGGCGATCACTCCGCAACTCTCGATCTTCGGCTATGCCAGTGTGCAACTCCTCGACGGCCCCTTCCGCACCCAGTTCGACCAAAATCATCAGTTGTTCCTAAATCTTAACGAAGACGGCCTCCTCAAACCATTCCGAAAGCGCCAGGGAATGCCCGCTCCAGGCCCCGACATGGGCGGTTGGTATGACGATGGCGAGGACTTCAACGAAAAGGATAATTTTCACGCGTTCATCGCCGGCCATTCCTTCGGCCAGTATCTCTCCGGTCTGGCGCGCGCCTGCGCCGTCACCGGCTCGAAGCCCACGCAAGAAAAAGTTCACCGCCTGGTGCGCGCTTTTGGCGAGACGGTCGAACCCACAGGAAAGTTCTACGTCGACTATCGCCTACCCGGCTACACCTTCGACAAAACTTGTTGCGGTCTTATCGATGCTCATGAATTTGCCGCAGATCCCCACGCCCTAGAAGTCCTCAAGCGCGCCACTGAAGCGGTCCTGCCGCATCTCCCGGAGAAAGCTCTGAGCCGCGCCGAACAGGAAGCCCGCCCCCACAAATCCATCGCCTACACCTGGGACGAAACCTACACGCTCCCCGAAAATTTCTTCCTCGCCTATCAACGCAGCGGCGACAAACACTACAAAGAGTTAGGCGAACGCTTTATTTATCACGAGTATTACGACGCCCTCGCTGAAAATCAGAATGCCCTCCCCGGCAAGCACGCCTACAGTCACGTCAATACGTTCAGCTCCGCCATGCAAGCCTACTTGGTCCTCGGCGATGAAAAATATCTCCGCGCCGCAACCAACGGCCTCCGCATGGTTCAGGAGCAAAGCTACGCAACAGGAGGATGGGGACCGGACGAAGCCTTCGTGATACCCGGAAAAGGACTCCTGGCTGAGAGCCTCGGCAAAACTCGCTCCAGCTTCGAAACTCCCTGCGGCGCCTACGGCCAATTCAAAATCACGCGCTATCTCCTGCGCGTAACCCGCGACTCCCGCTACGGCGACAGCATGGAACAAGTACTCTATAACACCGTCGCCGGCGCCAAACCCATGCTCCCCAACGGCGCCAGCTTCTACTATTCCGATTACAACTCCGACGCCGCCCGAAAAGTCTATTACAAGGACAAATGGCCCTGCTGCTCCGGTACGTTCCCGCAACTCGCTGCCGACTACGGCATCAGCTCCTACTACCAGTCCAAAGAAGGCGTCTACGTCAATCTCTTCCTTCCCTCTCGCGTAAGCTGGATCCAAGGCGGCACGCAATGCACTCTGACTCAAAAAACGAGTTATCCCGTTTCGAATACCACGCAGCTCGAGCTAGAAATGGCGCGCCAAGAAAAGTTCAGCGTGTATCTGCGGGTTCCAACATGGGCGGACGCCAAAACGCGCATCTCCGTCAATGGCAAACGAGCCGAAGGCGATGTCGTTGCCGGAAAATTCTTCGAACTATCCCGCACCTGGAAGACTGGCGACCGTGTGGAATTTGAAATTGGGATGCCGCTTAGCCTCGAACCTATCGATCCGGAAAATCCCCAGATGGTCGCACTCCGCCGCGGCCCCCTCGCGCTCTTTGGCGTCGGAAATTTGCCCGCGAACTTCTCGCGCTCTCAACTGTTGGCCGCTACCGCAGCCGCTCCGGCTTCAGAAAACTGGCTGGTCCAGGGCGACGCCGGAAAAATCACATTCCGTCCGTTCGCCGCCATCGACAACGAACCTTACCGTCTCTATCACACGGTAAAAGCCTAGCGCTCCTGTCGCCGCTCCGCGGCTTCGGATTGCCAGGGCGCGCTCAAGTTTTCCTAAGTCTGCAAAACCGGCGTCCAAACCTGCATCGGCGTGCCTGCCCGATTCGCCCACGCGTAGTAAGGAATGAAGCCCAGTTCCACTTGCCGTCCCTGGGAAGCTTCCGCACGGTACGCGCGATAGAGTGTGCGATGCGAACCGGACTTTTCGCTAACCGCCCCCGCATGTTTCAGCACCACGATTCCTCCCAGCAAATCCCTGCGGAACTCCTCGTGAAACGCCGACGCGCCTTTTTGCCGCACATCCAGCGAAACATCAAATAACTGCACACCCTCCGGCTGATCCAGCTGCTCAAGACAATAAACCAGCGGCCCGCGCTGAACCGCGACACGCCCGTAGTCATCCACAACGCGCGGATTGGCCTCAATCACCTGCGGCGTCATCCCCAACTTCACATTGATCTCATCGCCGGCCGTCCACCGCCGCCGCAGCGCAAGATACTGTCCCGGCGTCGCTCCCGAAACCGCCTGGCCATTGACCGAAACCTGCGGGCCCTCAGACCACCCAGGTACGCGGATATAAAAAGTAAACTCTGTCGGCCTCGCCGGGGCCACGGTAATATCCGCTGCGCCATCCCACGGATAGTTCGTTTTCTGAAGCACTTTCAGCCCAGTCCCATCCTCAAGATGCCAATCCAGCTGCGAATTGTCGTACAAATGCAGGTACAGTCCATCCTTGCTCGTGCTATAAAAATACCCAGGCAGGGAAGCAAAGGTCCGCTCCAGATTCGGCGGGCAGCACGTCGTGTCGTACCATTGATTGCGAATCTGGTCGCCGCCCGAAGGATCAAATCCCAGCGGATTGCGGTAGCAATACATCGTCCCGTCCAGCGACATCCCCGAATTAATCCCGTTATACAAAGCCCGCTCGATCACGTCCGCGAATTTCGCATCGCCAGTCGCCGCGAGCATCCGCCAGTTCCACATCATGTTCCCAATGGCCGCGCAACTCTCTCCATACGCCGTGAAATTCGGTAGCTCGTAAGAATCGCCAAATGCCTCGCCAGAACTTCGCGCCCCAACTCCGCCGGTCACATACATTTGGTCTGACACTAGGTCTTCCCAAAGCACGTTCAGCGTCTTCAAATAGGTTTGATCGCCGGTTTCCAGATAATAATCGGTCGCCCCGCAGCAGGCGTACATCGCTCGTACCGCATGCCCCTCAAGATGCGTGCGCGAGGTGAAGGGAATTCCGCAGAAATGATAGACGTACCCGTGCTGCGGCAGTTTGATCCGCTCGTCGCCCTGCAGGATATATCCCGCCAAATCCAGGTGCCGCTTGTCTCCCGTCGTGCGGTACAGCTCGATCAGCGCCATTTCCATTTCCGGATGTCCCGAAAGAATCGGCTTCTTATCCGGCCCCGGCCCGAAATTGGACAACAAATAGCCGTCCACAAATCGAATTCCCGCGTCGAGCAAAGTCCGGTCGCCCGTCCCGCGATAATAGGCAATCGCGCCCTGGATCATGTGACCGAGGTTGTAAAGCTCATGTCCCCACCGTTGCACTTCAGGCTGCATGCGGTCCTTGGCCTTGTCGCCCACGTAGTAGGTATTCAAATACCCGCTCGGCTCTTGCACCGCGACAACTTCCTTGATGATCCCCTCGGTCTGCGCGCGCAGCTCAGGACGGTCGCCCGACTGTAGCGCAAACCCCACCGCCTCCGTCCACTTATACACATCCGAATCCGAATAAACCGGCCCATGCTGGGCCGCATCGCTCTTGCCCACAAGCCGCAGAAAATTGTTCATCCGCCCATTCGCTTCGAGCAACTTCTCCATCGACGGAATGCTCTTCTCGACGTTCGTCTCGCGCCGCGCGCCCCAAAATCCCTGCGTAATCGTCACCGCGCGCACAGGAATGTTGTGCAATTTGGCGTACGGCGACTTATCAATAAAAAGCACACCCTCATCTTTCCAGTCAGAACTCGACGCACGGGCTCCAGCTCCCCAGGAAGCCCCGAGCAAACTGTGCGCTGGCACCGCGCTCACCGCAGCCGCTGAAACCGCTGCGCCCACAAATTCCCGCCGCGTCAATTTCGATCTCTTCGTCATGCTGGCCTCCTCAGATCTAACCATTCCAATCCCCTGCGACAGGCTTCCAGAGGGCTCCAGAGCAAACGTTTACACGATCTTGCACAATAGATCATTTTCACGAATGCGCGCAATCACTTTTCCCGTGGCCTGCCGTCCCCATCGATGGACAGATTTCCACGGCCTTTGCTGGTCTGATCCCCCTCGGCCATCATGGCCTGCAGGACGCGCTTTTCTCGCGGGCCAGGCACAATACCCGTCACGTACGCCTCTATGATCACCTCATTCCGCTGGTTCTTGAACACCGCCTCAGCTTTGGCTCGATTACGGTCATCAAGCTCAGTGATGATGAAACGGCACTCGATCATGTCGCCAAAATACACCGGCTTCTTGAAGCGAAAATTCATTCCCGAAGCCAGCCATCCGATCTGTCCGCCAATCTCCGTGAGCAGGCTGGCCACTAAAAGTCCGTGACAAATTCGTCCCTGAAAACCTTTGGTGCTTGCAAAGTGATCATCGAAATGCACCGGGTTATAGTCCTTGCTGAGTTCCGCGAAAGCCGTCGTATGCTGTTCCGTGAATGTGCGTGAAACAGTGAAAGAGTCGCCTAGCTCCAGGCCGGCAATCGTTTTTTCTCGAATGTATGACATACGGACTGCTCCTCACGATGAAAGAAACTGCCAGCCTCGCGGTGCGCGCCTTCGTTGAGCGGGTTTGAGAGAAAGTAACTGAGAGAAAGCGACCTAACGGACCATGGCCAACAAAAGAAAAATGACGATGGGAGTGATCGTAGGGAACCGGGGATTCTTCCCGGCTCATCTGGCGAAGACGGGCCGGGAAGAGATGACCCGCGTTTTGCAACAGGCGGGCATCGACGTGGTTGTGCTCGGTGCGGAGCAGAGCAAACACGGAGCGGTGGAGACCTACGAAGAGGCCAAGCGCTGCGCGGAGTTGTTCAAATCCAAAGGCGATGCTATTGATGGCGTGATCGTGA
>Ga0207065_1039_pt1 | contig 30440 bp, 31 predicted proteins | sample Alteio_BWMinCont_27_FD_153492 | JGI IMG/M metagenome (GOLD analysis project Ga0207065, IMG submission 153492) | Enriched cells from forest soil in Barre Woods Harvard Forest LTER site, Petersham, Massachusetts, United States -... | ecosystem: Environmental > Terrestrial > Soil > Temperate forest >...
TATTACTAATCTAATCGAAGTCCCCATTAGCGTATGTGTAAGGAATGTCTCTCAAGATATAATAGATGTCGAAGGTACAGTAAAGGTTCATGGTAAAATAGAGGTCATTGCCAGTGTTTTTGATAACTTTCTTAAAGTAAACAGAATAACAAGCCTGGAAATGTCTAATAAGACACTCTATATCAACATCGAACGAGAATTGGGAGCTAGGCCAGGCTGTGATGAGTTGCTCCATACCAGCATTGCAGCCTCCGATCTTCCTCCCTTAAACAATCAAAAAACCTAGGCTGAAGAGAAAGCTTTCCCGATTCAACGAACCACAGGACTTTTCCCCTTTCTGATAAGAGGTTTCTGTGCTAATCTTTTTTTTAAACGATATAAAAAATATTTTACTATAATTAAAATAGTTATAGATGTATAATTATTTTAATTAAATTAATTAGGTGTTTTATGTCATCAGTTTCACTAACTAACTGTAGTCTGGTTATTAACGATCTAGATCTGATTGATGAGATAATTTCATACCTGGATTTTCAAGATACTCTTACCTGCGAGAAGGTCAACAAATTGTGGAAGCAGGTTTGCAATCACGAGGACATAAACAAAGGATCAAGGAAACAGCAAGGAATACTTTTTATCTCTAGAGAACTTACGCTGGAATATAGATTGCTAGCAGAAGACAAAAATAGTCTCAATAGATCCATGACGCTTTGGATCGCCATCATGCCGATTTATAAGAGAAACTATGAAAATGCGCTCACTCTGGAAGATCGTGATGAATGTAGGAGCTTAATACAGAAAGAGAGAAATAAGTTTATGCTAGAAAACAAGCATAAACTTCCTTCATTGAAAAGACTATGGTTTTTTTACCATCGAGGATCTGTTATAGCAAGCCAATATAACATTACTCCTCCTCCAAAACCAGGGCTTCCATGCCCTACCAATCTAGAACTAAAATATGCAGCCAAAGGGAGCTGTACTATCTTATAAGTTTTCTCACCTTCTAATCAACTCAAAGCCCGCACTCACGCGGTCATCGCGCTGCGTATGCTGGTAGGTGATCCGGATCTTCCAACTAGCAGACAACCAGGTAAAGAGATCGATTTTAAACTCATTGTAGGGCGTCTGGTTCAACCTTAAAAAGCCATGGTGCGACTGGATATGCGCTGACCAGAAAGGACTCAACCGAAAATACATGTGCGTCAAGATCGTAACCCTGCGATCGGAAAGGGGAGAAGTCAGAAGCTCCTCCTGCGACCTCGTGATATCCAGGAAAAAATTCTCATGATCCGATTTCCTCCAGTCAAAACGAGAGCGGTAACGCACCTCCAAACTTAAGGCTACATCCTCGCTCACTGTCCAATCACCACGTAAATTAGCAAAATCTACCGTCCGGTATTGGAAGTTCCAGGCATTCGTCGAAAGAAAAGCTAGCGAAGGCAGACTCCAGTGCATCGTCAGATACATCTTTTGCACAAAAACAGGGATCTTGCTCGGACCAAAAAAAGCATTGGCGTAGAGGTCAGCAAAAAAAGTAGGGCTGCTCCTGTTTGCCCTACGGGAAAAAACCAGATTGCGCACCCCCGCACGAAAGAGATTCTGACGGTTATACCCATCCTGGATGCTAAAAATAAAATGGTTATCGACATTTGTCGTAGGCGGAGAGTAGCCGTCGAATTGCATGTAGGGCTGCACCACATGCTTATGATGGGAAAAGAGCCTATTGACCTCGCACTTTGCCGCAAAACCATACTTGATCAGCCCAAAGCCAATCGACTGCTTCTCCGGATTATTGCTGTAATAAATCCCCACAATCCCTAGATGCGGCGTCACAAGAAAATCACCCATATGGATCGGGCGGTAGATCTCATTATGAGTCTCCAAACGGATCGCATGGAAATCCCTCAGATTCATGGTCAGATGGTCGGAATAGGCGAGATCAAGATAGGAAGCCTTACTCCAATTCTCCGTGATGATCTTCGATCGCCTGAGCTGCAAGGGGCGGATCGTCCCAAACGCAGTCGGCAACTCCTGCTTGATCGTTTCAAAAGTATTAAACCTCGGCCTCGCAAATAGGATTGCAATCAGATCGTTCTGATGATGGTATACGGTGAGCTGCGTCTTTTTTGCCGTATTCAATTCAAAATCTTCACTTTTAAAATCGCCAGGCATCAGCACATCGCTGAATTTATCCCACGTGAGATCCGTAGAGGTATTCCCCGTAGGACTCACCGAATGGAACTCCCCCTGCAGGCGGTAGCGCTGCTTTTTTACAATATTCGTTGGGATTACATCGCTTGCAAGGTAGCTCCTTGTGAAAAAAGTCGTCCTGCCATGCTGCGGGATATACTCCGTCTCCAAAGCCCCCCCAAACCCCTTCCTAAGCCGGTATTCGCCTCGCAAATAAAAGGTAAAATCCTTCCAGGAATAGACCTGGTAGCGGATCGTAGCTTTGGGCCCTGACCCCTTATCCCAAGTCAACTTATAACGGATGATCGGCTGGCGGGTGAATTTTTTCAGGCTCATCTTGAACGAGGGCAGCCAGAAGGGGAAACTAAAAAAACGGAAGCGCACCTTTTTCGCCTCCAGCCTCTCCTCTTTGATAGTCACACTGGCTGCATGCAAATCCCATGTGCTATCGATGTTTTCACAACTGGTGACATAGGCATTGTCCACTTTGTAGCTCCCATCCGCATGCAGATGGATCGCCTCACCCCCAATATAAAAAGGCGCAGCATAGGTCCTCCCTTTATAAACCGTACCCGTTTTCGTCAAAAGATCATACTCCAGCTCATCCCCCACATAGGCCTTGCCACGGAACTGGATCAGGAGATTGCCCTCTGCTTCAATCCTCTGGATCGATTTCCCCTCCTCCTTCCTCTTGATGTACTGGATCGACTTAGCCTGTATGCGCATCTCCTCATTCTGGATTACCCCTCCCTCATCAGTGTAAAGTATGCCGCTCCTGTACTTGGGATTGCGCAAATCAATAGTAGCTTCGGAGGGAGCTGCTGCTGGAGGCTCTAGAGGGATCCCCTTCTGAGTCAGCTTGAGTGCTTGTTTAAGCAAAAACTTGTTGAATACGATCTCTTGGTTGTCATTGCGTAACTCAGAATCTTCGCCTCTCGAAACAAAGGAGAAGAGGAGAAAGGCAATTGCCAAACAGAAACGTTTGTTCATAGAACGAGAAAACCATTTTTGCTCCTCAGAAAATAGTGGTTTTCACTATTCCCTTCGAGCAAAAAAGAAAAATCAGCTAAAGCCGAACCGCTCTGGCCGGACGAGATGGCTGGTGTCCATGTAGCAAAACACCGCTCCGATAGAGGCATTACTGCCTCCAGGCACAACGAGACGCACATGGTCAAATTGTCCAGGATGCTGCAGCGCAAATTCTTTGATGGCTTGATGCGCAATCAGAGCTTTCTCCCCAATGGAAAAGCCAGAGAGAAAATTGGAGTCGGTCAGATCAAAGCCAATCGAACGGATATTGTAGCGTGAGGCGACCTGCAAACTCTCTATAAAGAGGCTAAAGAGAACATTTCTATCAGGAATATCTAGATCTCGATAATGATTAGGAATTCTTCTGGCTGAGTCAGGTCTGTCAGAAATACCTGCAAAGATGGACAAACGCGTACTGCTGACAGGAGATTCAGCAAGAACCAGTTGCGCTGGCCCGCCCAGAATCACTCTGCATTTGACCATGCATTGCACTCGTTGACTCTCAGGAGTGCCTTCAAAGATTTTAAACTCCCTTAATGCTGTGGAGGAACCGTTTATAACAGCAACATAATGGATGTGCTGTATAGGGAGATCGTTAGGTAGGATGCTGAGGTCAACAGGGCAAAAGGTCATTCGGCGCTGGTTTACCGTAGTGGAGGATGAGGAATTCTGTGACAAAAGTGTTTGCGAAGGAGATGAAGGCCTGGGTGTAAGCAAGCTTGTCGAAACAGGGGTGGTGGGTGAGGTCGAATCTACAACAGATTGGGTTGAGGGGGCGCTTCGGAAGCAGCAGAAGATCGAAGTGAGTAGACAGGAGATTCCATTAATCAAAGCAGAAAAGAGGTCTTTTATCGAATCCAGCAAGCTGCTCTCTACCGCTGATCCGTTTGCAGGGTGTAGGCTAGAATGGGTTGACAATCCTGAGGAAGAAGGAAGGGTGGCAGGCGAAGAAAAAATGGGGGGAGGAGGGGGTAGACTTGTAGGTTGAATCGAAAAAGACATAGCCTTTTTTTGGTTAAATTAGGCCGAAATTATATTCTAAGAGGGGATTTTTCTCAACTATTCAGTAGCTTTGATGAGAAGGCCAGCCAGGACATAGCGATTTTTTTCATTTCCCTCTTTTAAGGCTTTTAATACCAGGTCGATACTCTTTTGATCCTGGCGCGAGGCCAGGGCCAGGTAGGAGTCGATGAGAAGTTGGGAGGTCTCCTCTGCGCTGAGGGAGTACTGGCTGACCTCCTGCCTGGACTTCAAGCCTAGCATAGGTCGTAAACGTATCAGCTCCTCATTCTTCTGGCGCATGATCCATTTGATCAGATTCTCCTCATAAGGCCCCTCCTCCTTAAGGCGGAAAAGGGCTAAATTGCAATAGTCGCGGATGAGGGGGGCTCCTGCTTTTTGGGTCTGCGCCCTCAAAAAAGCGATAGACTGCTCCGTCTGCAGGTTTTCCAGCAGTTTTATAAGATGGGGGATAAGGTCATTTTGTTTTGCATCGACAATCATACGGGCGATTTGTAAAAAATCCAGCTCCTCCAAATGGAGGGCAAGAGTGAGAAAGTTCTCCCGCAAAGCTAAAGAGATGGCTGGATCAAACAAGGGATCTTTGCTGTGCTGGTAGGCAGAAGAGACCACCTGTATAGATTGATGGGCTTTCCCCAGGGAGTGGTGGGGCTGGATGGCTAGGTCCCGCGGATCACCGATAAAAATCTCTTTTAAGGCAGGCAAACAACGTCTATCCCGCCTTTGCAAGAGGCATAACGCAGCATTGATGCGCACTTGTATGTTTTTGTCATAGAGGAGCTCTGCAAGGGTATCCTCCGCCCCAGGAATACCCCCCAAACTTGCAATGGCAAAAAGGTTGCGCTCTTTGGCCATCTGCTCAATTTCCAGGCCCGCAGAGACATGGCCGAGCTGATAGAGCGATTTTAATGCTGCAAGTTTTGTGTTTTCTCCCGAAGCACGGGAGATCTTTTTTAATTCGAGCTCTGCAGAGGAGTCGCGCAATGCGCCTAACGCAAAGGCGCAGGCCTCTTGTTCAGCGTTGCTGGAATGGGTGAGACGCTTACGGATCAAAGGGATAAAGTCATCCCGCCCAAATTGCACCAGGCTATGGATCGTCTCTATACGCACAGCTACTGCGGGGTCGCTGAGGAACCTGCGCAAAGGGCCCATCGCCTCATTGTTCCCTATCAGAGCAAAAAGCTGAGGAAAAAAAGGTTTGAAGAAGGGGGGGAGGCGGTACATGAGGGCTTCGATATGGCCTATCGCATAGGGGTGTTTTTTTGCAGCCATATGGAAACAGGCTTCCAGGCGCGTCGAAAGGAATTCAGAGCCCATCGCCCTCAAAAGCAGCTCGTCTGAATAGTCATCATTGATCTGGGCGATAAAAAAAAGTGCGGCGAGCTGCGTTTGCGGCTCTTCAGAAGAGAGCCCCTCTTCTAAAATTTCCAGAGAGGCGGAGCTGCCTGCCATCCCTGAGCCAAAAACGGCGAGAAGGCGCGATTCGGGATCTTTTTTTGCCCCCTGTTTCATGAGGGAGAAGCCAAGCTGGCGCAAAATCTCAAAATCAGGGCCGCTCGTCTTGACGATCTCCTGATACTTGGTAATCGCTTCATCAACATGCGCGATATGCATGAGGTAGAGGGCATGTTTTTTCTCTAGCGAGAGATCTTCGACTGCAAGGCAGGAGGAAACGCTTAAAAGATATACTGTTAAGAATCGTGCGGCTTTAAATAATTCCATAAGTCGATACCAATTTGGGAGAGGAGCTCTCTTGTTGTTGTTATAGGCAAACCCATAATATTATAAAAGTCGCCTTTAATCTGGCGGATGATAATGCTCCCCCCTTTTTGGGCATAGAACCCGCCGGAACGATCCCTCCAATCAAAGAGGCTCTGGTAGTGCCGGATCTGCTTTTCTGTCAGGGTGTGAAAGAGGATCTGGGTCTCTGCTGCCTTTACCAGGGTTTTCTGCCCGAAGTGCACGCAGACTCCCGTAAAGACCTGGGCGGAATTGGCGCTTAACTCTTGGAGCATCTGGAAGGCCTCCTCTTCGCTCTCTGGCTTCATATAGAGCTTTTTACGGGAGAAGACAATGGTATCTGCGGTCAGGATAGGCTCTTTATACCTGCTTGCTAGGGAGAGGGCTTTTTTTTCTGCCATTTCCATGACAAAGGCCTCTGGATCGCCTCTAAAGGGAAGAGTCGATTCATCGAATTCAGGAGAGACCTGCTCGAAGGGGAGGGTAAAGAAGCTGAGGATCTCCCTTCTTCGCGGAGAGTTGGAGCCAAGGATAATTTTCATCGGTTTTTCCCTAATGCAAAACTTTTAGGCTAATAGGGTATATCCTGTGGGGGATTTTTTCTAAAACCGATTATTCGATTATTTTGAGCATTTAGGCACAAAAGGGGCTGGAAAGTAGATATTTAAATCTTAAAATATATATGAAGTTTTTTTTTTAACGGTTGAGTGTAAGCTATGTAAGGTTTTTGTGATTTTTTTACCTTTTCTTAATATAGTCTTTAAAATTATCCTCTATATTTCTTTCAAAAATCGCAAAAGCAGAGGGCCTTTGTTTAAGGGTCTTGTTTTTGCAGGAATACAAAAAAAATCTTTGTGTTTTTTTTGCAATTTATTAAATAAATTCAGGAGGTTTTATTATGGCGAATCCGGTTCAATTACAACAGAACTTAGTAGCTACACCAACTCAAGGTCCAGTCGCTACATCTGCACCAGCTCCAGTAGGAACTGCCGCAGCTCCGACAACAATGTCATCAGCTGCTCCACAAACTCCAGCGGCTGAGCAGCATTGGTATACTTCAGTCGTAGAGTGCATCACAGCAATCAAAGATTGTATTTTCTGGCCCTTCAAAACTATCTATAATTGGATGGCTAGCTGCTGCACTTCAGCACCAGCTGCAGTTACAGCTCCACCGGTAGCAACACCAACGACTGCTCCACAGGCACAAGTACAGCAACCACCACTGCAAGTACAGACACAACCACAACAGCAAGCGCAAGTACCACAGCAAGCACAAGCACCACAAGCTCCGCAACTGCAGCCACAACCACAACCACAGCAACAAGGACAGCAGGCAATACCACCAGCTCCGCAACAGCAAGCGCAAGTACCACAGCAAGCACAAGTTCCGCAACTGCAGCCACAACCGCAACCACAGCAACAAGGACAGGGACAGGCACCAGCACCACAAGGACAGCAACAGCCAATACCACTAGCTCCGCAACTGCAGCCACAGCAACCAGCACCAGTGGTACCGCAGCAGCCAGCACCACAACCACCACAAGGACAGCAACAGCCAATACCACCAGCTCCGCAACTGCAGCCACAGCAACCACCACAAGGACAGGCACCAGCACCGCAACCACCACAGGGACAGCAACCACCACAAGGACAGGCACCAGCACCGCAACCACCACAGGGAGCAGTGCTACCACCTCCTGGTCCATAGTCGGCTTAATAAAGTCGCTTACTGGATCTTCTTTTATAAGAATAAACCACGGATTAACTCCGTGGTTTATTTTTTTGTGCGCCCAGCAGGGTGCTCATAAGGAAGTCATAGCAAAAAGCTGACCTGAAAGGCTGAGTAAGTAGGTTAAATTCTCTAAAACCCAATACTTGTACGGAAAGTTCTGACCTATATGTGATAGGTATAAGTTGGAAAGTATTGCGCATCACACTGCATGCACGCACGACATTGCTAGCACTGTCAGGAAATATGACGTGAAAGGTAGAGCAGAATAGACTCTACACGGCAAAGTCGCAAGCCAACGCACAGATAATAAGCACATTAGGCAAAAGCCAAAGCAGCAGCGAGGTGTTGTTGGCAATTATATGCCATGTGCAAAAACAGGAAGCAAAGCCCTAGGTTGATCTATGGCTTTTTGCGCACCTTTTTGCTAGCCACTACGGGAGCCTTTCCATGGTAGTAGTCGACCCAGATAGGCGAACTCCATGCAATATGGCCATCCTCCTGCAGGATTCTCAAGTAGTAGTAGGCAAAAGAGGGCTTCTCCTCTTTTTGCTTGATGACCACTTGTGAGAGAGGAGCCGTGTCATCATAGGTAAAATCCAGCTTGTATTCATTGGGCTTAAAGGTATGGATCACAGAGCCATTCCGAATGATGGAGATCTCCTTCAGCTTATCCGTCCCAATGACATAACCTGAAACATGGCGGTTGAAATCAAGGCCAGGCTTTGTCTTATTGTTCAGCTCAGCCCCCATCGAGGCATTGGCGATATGAAAACCAATAATGATCCGCGCCCCTGTCGTCGCATAGCAGGATCTTTGCTGAAGCGCTTCCATCAGGGAAGCCCTGGAATGGGCCTTGGCTAAAATAGCCGTTAAACCCGGAGAGTACTGCACCTGGTCAGAATCATAAAAGCCCTCAAAAATGCCGCGATCATCCAAACCACCTGCTACAAAACCAAAGCGGCAACCCTTCTTCAAGGCTTCCTGAATCGATCCGCTAGCATCTTCCCCAACATGGTTTTTACCTTTTCCCTTGATCGGCCTGAGATTTCCCTCTTTAGCCGTGCACTCAGAAGAACCCCAAGCATTGTAGATCTCTACGACCCGCTCAAATTCAGGGTTAAAGTCTTCAAAATCATAGGGGCAATTTTTTCCCATCGTAAAACAGGGGATCGAGATCATCTCCTTAGCAGGAAAGGTCTTGTAGATCTTTTTTAAGGAGTTCGTTTTAGAGTCTTTTCTTCGGAAAATAGGCTTGGAATCCTTCGTATAGATGAAATGGCGCAGCCCCTCTGTCTTTGGCTCCCCCTGCCATAGAAAGCCCAAAAGAGAGGTGAAGCGGTCATCTTCATTCAATTCAGAGACCTGTGCAGAAAGGCTCTTCCAGGTGTCAGCGGAGGTCTCCTCTTCACTGTCAAAACAAGAGCTGGCATAGTAGTGCAGAGCCTTGTCATCGCGGAAATAGCGCAGGGCGGATTCCATGTTTTCAAGAATGTCATAGCGCTCCGACTCGCCGTGCAACAGCCCCCAAAACAGGTTGATCTCTGTATCAGAGAGGCATTTGATCGGAGGGGATAAAAAATTTTCCAGGTTTTGCAGATTGCGCAGCTGGATCTTATAGACCCCAGGCTCATTGAAGTAGAGGTTGGGGAGAGTGATGAACCCCGTTTCAGGCACAAAAAGCTTCCAGTTGAGGTTTTCACGCAAGTGTTCGTAGCTTAGGTCGATTAAGGTTCCCTCAGGGGCATTGTTGGTCAGGTTGCCAAAAATATCTTCAAAACGGACGATGACATCGAAACGCTTATTTTTCATCACGAGAGAAGGGGTGATGATCCGAAGGGTTTTGAGGGCATTGCCTTTGACATCGATCTGAAAAAGCTCTGGCTCCTTGTAATCGCTCTTGCCTTTCGGGTCGATGAAGAGATGGAAAGGCCTCCTGCGATAGATGGTCTTTTGGGCCAGAGTTCCCTTGTCTGCCTGGCTCTCAGGACTGCCCATGCAAATCATGAAGTTTTCCCCTGTTTTGACTTCGACAGGCAGGGTAAATTCAAATTGCGGAAAGGGATTTTGTGGGTTTATGACCTGGGTTGCTGTGAATTTTTGCCCTTTGCACTCTCCCCAAATCAGATTCTTTTTTTCTTTTGGGTTGGTCTGGGGGATCTCCCAATCCAGAGGCCGGCCTTTGCTCAGTGGATCAAACTTTATTTTTGTTCCTTTGGGCAAGAGGTTGGCTGATGTATAAATGAATTTCCAGGTAGCCATCTGGCCTGCCAAAGCCACGTTCGGTTCGCAATAACAGATCGACCTTCTCATGAATAAGCTCCTAAAATGATTGGGATATACCGCTGAATTATAAGTATTTTGCCGTAAACGGTTTTGTTTGGCAAGAGAGGGAAGTGCAGACCCTAGCTATTTTCACTATTTGTCCTCGGAGTGATACGGATTTTTTCAATAGCTCTATCGCTAGAACTCAGGATCTCCAACTCAAAGTCATCATGCTGGATCGTCCAGCCTTTAGAGGGGATCGTTCCGGCTCGGTGGAAGACATAGCCGCCGATTGTCTCATATTCAGGGTCGGGGGGTATATGGATGCCCAGCTTATTTTCAATATCGATGATGCTCATTTTGGCATCGACGATCCAACTGCCATTGGGCAGTTTCCAAAACTGCTGATCCTCATCGAAATCATACTCATCTTCAATGTCGCCTACGAGCTCTTCCAGTATGTCCTCAATGGTAACAATCCCTTCCGTCCCCCCATACTCATCGACGATGATGGCAAGGTGGAGCTGTTTGCTGCGGAACTCCTGCAAGAGTTGCGAGACTTTTTTGTTTTCAGGGGCGTAGATCACAGGCTTTGCCATGATTTCGATAGGGGTTTCCAGAGGGTCTGCAACACCCTTTTTCAGCCCGCTTTCGATGACCATTTTTAAGACATCTTTATAAAGCAGGACTCCGACGATATGGTCGAGCGTCTCCTTATAAATAGGAATACGGCTGTACCTCTCTTCAAGGAAGAGTATGGCGGCGTCTTTAAGCAGAGTATCTGAAGAGAGGCTGACCATGTCGATCCTCGGAACCATAATTTCTTTAGCGACCCGTTCGCGAAAGGTGATCACCGAGGTGAGGAGCTTCTGGTCATAGGGATCGAGAAAGGGTCCTAACTCTGATTCGCGGATCATCTCTTTCAGGCGGTTTTTAATGATAAAAAGGTTTTCCGGCTCTTGTGTACGCACGGTGCGGAAGAAGAGGCGGGTAATTTTCAGGAAGGCTCCGCTCAAAGGAAAAAACAGCAGCAGATAGATAGAGGCTAGAGGGGCTGCGAGTTTGAACATCTCTTTTGTCCAGGCAGTTGCAAAAAGACGCATGAGGACATCGGTTACTACCGAAATGGCCAGGATAATCAGGGCGATGATGATGAATGTAAGCAGGTTCTCCTTGAAAGGGTTACTGCTTAGGACAAGCGAGGAGAGGGCGTAGAAAAACCCCGAAATGGCATAGAGGAGCTGGAGGATGTTCTTGGAAAAACTGATGATGAAATAGAGGTTTTCCCATTCATGCTTGGTAAAAAAAAGTTTAAAGAGGGGATAGAAAAAGAAGAACTTTCTTTTTTTGTTCAGGAGCTCTTTAGCCTTGAACCTCCCTAGGATCAGAAGTGAAGAGCTCAGCATTGTGAGCAGGGCGCCCCCGATCAGAAAAAAGAGCGGCAGAAGCGGCGTGCGCAGCAGAAAAGGAGATTCAGTCATGATTTTTCCAATATCTTCAGTTGTTCTCTCTGTAAGAAATCCATACAGCTTTTTTCCTTTTTCCGCATGGTTCTTTTGTCAGCAGGGGAGAGATCGTCATAACCGAGGAGATGGAGCAAGCCATGGACGAGGTAGAGGAGCAGCTCTTGGTAGGGGTCTTTTTCCCTTGGCGCGGCATATTTTATGGCAGCAGCAGGACAGATAAAAATTTCGCCGAGTATGCTATAGCCGGAGCGTTTTTTTGGTCCATCAATAGGAAAGGAGATGCAGTCGGTAAAAGAGGGATCTTGAAAGAAAGCTTTATGAAGCTGGCAGATCTTCTTTGCATCCACAAAGTAGATGCCAACTTCATCGCATTCGATCCCTTCTTTTTTTAAAAGGGCTTTGACAATAGGGGCAACGGAGGCTTTGGATAGGGGCAGCTCCTTTTGCCGATTGAATACTCTTACGATCATCTAAGCAGATAGCTATTTCGTCGCAGGAGTTTTGGGAAGGCCTGTTACCTTTTTATGCACTCCATCTACCCATTTGCCCATCTGGCGTAGGACGTCGATCCTTTCAAATCGCTTTAACACATTGCGTTTTTTAGCCCCTTTTGTGGATTTGCCGTAGCTAGGGTGTCTTGACATGGTTTTCTATTCCTTATTTTCAATTATTTGATGCGGGGGATGAATGTATGGACGCTCTCATTGCCGCTTAAGGCGTTAAAATGCTCTTTAAAGCCCTGCTCTAAGAGATCTTTTTTTGCGCCTGTTTTTTCGGAAGGCGGGCGGTTCCGGCGGGGGCTTATCGCCCTTCTTTTTCCCTGTTTGCTCATGCGTGTCATTGCTTAAGTCTCCTTAAAGTAGGCGAAATTATAATGAAAATCCTCTTATTTAGCAAAAGTTTTGCTTCATCTTCCTTATTTTTAGCCGCTTATTTAGATTCAATAGGATATTTAGCAGCTTTATAATCTTCGAACCTCTGCTGGGAAAGGCGGTGTTTATTGGGCGCAGTCATATCATCCAGTTCATAGATTATTTTAAGGTTGGTTCCAAAAAAAAGGGGGGTGGGGGAGAGATTAAAGATATATCTTGCCGAGTTGAGATTTTTTTTCTTAGAGGTGATCACGATCAGGTGATCGCAATCCTCATCTGAGACGATATGGGGAAGGAAGCTCTCAGGAGGGGTTTTCCAGAGGAGGTCATCTATGAACTGCACTACGGTTTGATCTGCCGTTGCAATGAGGAGGGGCTCATTTCGAGCAAAGTGGAAGGCAGCTACTTGTGTGATTTTACTGAGTTTTGAAGGCAGGTCTTTGACGGGAAATAAGTAGACTTTTGGCAAGGGGCTTGGCGTTGTTTTCATCTTTCATCCCAAAGGGTAAGGATGAATTTTACACCTTCTTCACTGGCCATGTCAATGGTAGGAATCCTTTTTTGTTTCGGGCAGGATCAGGCCGCAGGAAAGGATGAACTTTAGCCCTTCTTCATTAGTCATCTCAATCGTGTGGATCTCTTTTTCAGGAACAAACATCAAGATGCCGGAAATGGGGTGGGGGGCAGTGGGAATCAAAACAGGGATATAGGTTCCTTCCAGCTCCTTGCTACAGATTTTAGGGACCTCCCCCGTCACAAACCCAATCGAGTAGCTTTGCGGGCAGGGGAAGGGGACAATAGCAGTGTGCTTAAAGGCGACTTTTGTTGAGGAGGAGAAGAGTGCTTTGGCCACATCGCGGCAGGTTTTGTAGATAGTGCGGACAAAAGGGATTGTGGAGAAGATCCTGTTTGTGGCGTCCAAAAGAGAGCGAAAAAAGAACCATCTTGCGACGACGCCAAGGAAGAAGATAAACAAAAAGAGGAGCAGGATGATGATCGTCCGCGCGAGTAGTGTGATCCCTTTGGGTGAGAAGGGGTGGGGGCGCCCCTCCTGGATAGTCTCCAATAGACTTCTGACCATGTTCAAAAAGGGTTCGGTGAAAAAATCGATGAGGAAGACCATCAAAAAAAAGGTGATCGCAAGGGGTATGAGGATGATGAGCCCTGCAACCAGGTATTTTTTCATCTCTCCTCGGGCGTGACTTCTTTTTTCTCGGGAAGGATAACGCCGCAAGAGACGATGTATTTGATCGCGTCCTCGGTCGTCATGTCGAGGAAGATGATCTCTTTTCGCTTATACATCATCAAAAAGCCAGTCGTGGGGTTGGGGGTGGTGGGCACAAAGACGGAAAGAAGCTCCTCTTGCAAGGCCTCCTGGCATGTTTTTGGCGACTCCCTGGAGACGAGGCCTAAAGAGTAGACGCCTACGTAGGGAAAAGGGACCATGACTACCTGTTTGAAGGAGTTTTTATCGGCAGAGAAGAGGGTGCCTATGATGTCTTGTGTGGTTTTGTAGACCTTGTTTACGAAGGGAATCCTGTGCAGGATGCGGTCGGATATGCGGAAGAAGGCCCTGAAGATGAACCAGCGCGCGATGACTCCGAGCAGCAGTGTGGTGAAGAAGAGGCCGATCAAGATAAGGAGCTGGCTGCCGTGGCGGATGAGCTGTTCAGAGGGGAGGAAGGTAAAGCCGATGTTTTGCAGGGGGGTATGGGATAGGAGCTTTGTGACAATGCCCATGAAGGGCTTGGTGAGGAAATTAACGATAAAAATGACGATTGCAATCGTGATGGCAAGGGGTAGAAGGATCGCAAGTCCTGTGAAGAAGTACTTTTTCAAGCGCTACGCCCATTAGGTTCTTTTCCTCATTCTTTCTTTTCTCTAGTTATTTAGCAAGCCGTAACTAAATTATTCTAAAAACTTAAATAACTAATTTACAATTACTTACGATTATATAATTAATATTTAAAATTTTTACTATTATTAAAATAATCATTTATAGTATAATATTAATTAAGAAATTAATTTTAATAATATAAAAAAGAGATAAAAAACAATGACTTTACAAATAAACACCTCATATAAAACTGTTAATGACTATCTTACTGATGACCTGGTAGGTAAGACAATTTCATATTTAGATTTAAAAAGTATGGGTGCTGCTGCAAGAGTTTGCATATCTTGGAATAACATATGGCATGATCCCGATTCTTCTATGATTGACTCATTAAAGGATATGCGAGTGGAGAACGCTAGAAAAATGAGTGCTGTTTGTTGCAATGTGATAATACCTCTGAGCAGAAAGATAGATTTTGAGGTAAACGAATGCGATAAAATAGAGAAAAAATGTAAAGAGAATGATTACGAAGATGCTTTTCTCTATAGGCCAAAACTAGTATTTCATCGAAAAGAAATAGAAATAATTACAAAAGAAGTATTTAAAGTATTCTCATGTAATAATAAATTACATTTATTAACTGTAGAAAGCAGGATATACTCTAAGATAAAGCAAGCGGCCTTGCAATCAAAGACTCCTCTTCCAACTCGCCCTCTTTCGGCCATTCTTAATGAGGGAGAAATAGAAACATTTACTGAAGCCCAAAAAGCCAAGAAATCAAAATGTATTATCTGCTAACCCAAGGGTTCCCCTTCAAATGGAAGCGGTAGGGAAGCAGGGCATCCTCTTTCGCATATTCGACACCAATCCGAGGGCTTGCCAGGATTTTTTCTAAAGGCACAAGAAAACTCTCTTCGACCCAAAGATAGGGGCTTGTAAGTGGAGCGCCATTACAGGCCAAGTCAATGCCAAGGGCTTGGCTGACAGTGCCTGGCCCTGAGGTAAGAGAATATCTCATCTTATCTTTTTTTCTTCTGAGCTGCATCTTTTCTACCCCATGCGTAGGCTCGATAGCCCGAATGAGAACTCCTTGTGGGCTCTCCTTCTGGTTCGTCACAAAGTTGAGCAGATGGTGCATGCCATAGCAGAGATAGACATAGGCTACCCCTCCCTTCTGATACATCATCTCATTTCGCTTTGTCCTCCTTCCCCCAAACGAATGGCTTGCCCTGTCATGAATTCCTGCATAGGCCTCTGTCTCTACAATCATGCCGCCCGTTAGAGAGCCATCAAAACAGGTAAAGAGGGTCTTGCCAATCAGATCCCTTGCGATTTGGACAACATCTTCGCGGAGGTAAAAGGATCTAGGAAGCGGCGTCATTAGAGGTCGGTTTCTTTCGGGGCTTGCTGTGAACCAGGGCAAACTTTGCCTCTTGATAGATGAAATCAAGCCCTGTCAGATAGACCTCAATCGTATCTGAAATCGAATAGGTTTTGCCCGACCTCTCTCCACGGAAGGCGTGGTGCTTCTGATCAAAAAAGAAGAAATCATTCCCCAATTCAGAAACATGAAGAGATCCTTCCAGCATGAACTCACTGAGTTCAAAGAAGAGGCCAAAAGGCTTGATCCGTGTGATCTGCGCATGGTAGTGGCGCTGCGGATCATCCTGAAAGTACTTCTGCATCAGCCTCAGCTTCTTGAGCGTCGTTACCGAACCCTCCGCCCGCATACTGATCCGCTCCCTGTTGGAGCAGTGGTTGGCAATAGCCGTAAGATCTTGATCTTCTGGCTCCTCATCAAAGAGAAGCCTTTGGATCACCAGGTCAGAATACCTGCGGATAGGGCTGGTGAAATGGGCATAGTGCTCAAGGGCCAGTCCATAATGGCCGATATTGTCAGGCGAATAGAGGGCGATCCTCATGCTGCGGATAAAGGCGATCGACAAGCGGTTGATGTGCGGCGTACCTTTAGCCTCTTTAAACAGCTTTTGAATGTCTTTATTCGTCGGATTGTCGGGCATACTGAAGCCCAACGCGCGGACATAGGAGAAAAAATCGTGGAAGTTCTCTTTAGAGGGCTGCTCATGGATACGATAGAGGGGCATCTTTCCTTTGCCAGAAAGGGTGATAGCCACCATCTCGTTTGCCTTCAACATGAACTCTTCAATCAACTGGTGTGTGATGTCATACTCTTCGATCCGAACCCCCTGCGGCTCCCCGTTCTCATCGATCACCAGAACCGCGTCAGGAAGGGCGAAATCGATGCTGCCCCGCTCCATCCGCTTCTGTTTCAGGAGGTGGCAAAGATCGACTGCATCTTTGAGCAACGGATAGAAGGGATTCTCTTTTTTTTCCTGAAGCACAGCCAGCGCTTCGCGGTAGGTAAACCGTTTTCTGCTATGGATATAGGAACGGAAAACCTCTGAATGGACTAGCGTCCCCTGTTTGTCAAAAGTCATCATCACCGAAGCTGTCAGGCGGATGACATCGGCTTTTAAGCTGCAAAGGCCATTTGAGAGCTCCTCTGGCAGCATGGGGATGCATTTTCCAGGAAAATAGGTAGAATTGCCGCGTATGTAGGCTTCCCTGTCCAAGGCAGAACCAGGTTTTACATAGTGGGCGACATCCGCAATATGAACCCCCAAATAGAAGTTGCCCTGTCCATCCTTTGTCAGTGAGATCGCATCGTCAAAATCTTTAGCCGTATCAGGGTCGATTGTGATCGTCTCAAGCTTGGTGAAATCCTCTCTTCCTGCAAAATCCTTTTGCGTGGCTTTCGCTCCAAACTGCTTCGCTTCAGCGAGAACTTCATCGGAAAAATCCGATCCAATTTCAAACTCCTCGATAGCAGCAGGAATGTCCGCTTTCGGATCGGTGATATGCCCGATAAGGCTTTTTAGCTCGCCCTCCGTCTCCTTGCGGTCATTATTCCAGTTCAGAACCTTCATGATGACACGGTCGCCAGGCTTGAGCTCTTTGCCCTCTGATGTGAGTATGATTTTTTTATCTTTGCCGAGCAGCGGAGAAAATACCCGGTAGCTTCCATTGCTTGCGTAGAGAACCGTTCCAGCGAGATGTTTTCTTCCCCGTTTGAGGATCTTGGTGATCCTCCCTTCAGGCCCCTTTGCAGAGATAATGGAGGCAACTTCGACTTCGACAGTATCTCCATCGACAGCTCCGTTTACGAGATGCTTTGGGATAAAGACATCCTGGAGTTTTTTTACTCCCTTTTCAAGGCTGACAAAGCCAAAACCTCGCGGGTGCAGGCTTAAAGTCCCAGTGACTGCAAGGGTTTTTGAAGAGGATGAAACAGCCTCTTTTTGGGATTTTGGAGTCTCTTCCCTCTTGCGGGGGGATCTTGCGGAATGCTTTTTTCGGCGTCTAGTCATAAGTGTCAAAATTTAATATGTATATCTGTAAATCATAGGTGGAGCGCTCATATGGTACAAGCGGAAAGGAAAAACAAATTGTACGAAGGGGGGAGAAGTTTGAGTGCATTAAGAGAGAGGATAGCAATAGATCCCATTTTTTATAAGATGTTTCTAACTGTCAGATGTTTTTCTAATGAATCAGCATCTGTAAATATCTCAGCATCAATGCCTTCTTTACGGGCTGCACGGATATTCTCCTGAAGGTCGTCGGTATAAAAGCAGTCGGCAGGAGGGCTGCCTGACAAGGAGAGAGCTTTTCGGAAGATCAGGGGGGCAGGTTTACGGAGCTTTACCTCATAAGAGAGGAGGTAGCGGTCGAAGAGCTGGAGGATGGGAAAATGGGAGTAGGCATAATTGAAGTGGGCTTCGCAAGTGTTAGAGAGGAGTATGAGCTGGACAGCCTCTTTTTTAAGCCGGTGCACTAGCGGATAAATGGCAGGATTTGGGGTGAAGATAGCAGATGCCGCCTGCATTAGAGCGAAAAAATCTCCCTGTTTTCCAAGCGATTTGGAGAGGCCCATGTGCAGCTCTTCAGAACTGATGAAACCTGACTCATACTCCTTGGCAAGCCCCTTTTTAAAAAGGATCTCATAGATACTTGCAAAAGAGGTCTCATAGACAGCAGCTATCTGTTCGCACATCTTTTGATGGCTGAAGAAGATCAGTACATTACCGAGGTCAAAAAAAACAGTCTTCATGATCTCCTGTTCACAAAACTATCCCAGGTGTTTTTTAGCAGCATGGCAATTGTCATGGGGCCGATCCCTCCTGGTACGGGGGTGATGTGGGAGGCTAGAGGCGCCACCTGCTCAAAATCGACATCGCCCAAAATCGTTGGCCTGCCCTCTGCATCATAGATCTTATTAATTCCTACATCAATCACAATCGCTCCAGGCTTTACCATATCCTTAGTCACGAATTTTGGCTGGCCTAGCGCTGCGACCAACAGGTCTGCTGTGCGGGTAATTTCCTGGAGATTGCGGGTTGCAGCATGGGCTACAGTCACCGTCGCATTGCATCCCGATTTTTTCTGCATGAGGATAGCTGCAAGAGGCTTGCCCACGATATTGCTTCTTCCAATGATGACAGCGTGTTTTCCCTCAACGGAGAGGTTGTTTTTTTGCAGAAGTGTGTGAATGCCGTTCGGAGTGCAGGGGATAAAGCCATCCTCATAACCGAGCAGCAGCTTCCCCATGTTGATCGGATGGAAGCCATCGACATCCTTATCAGGATCGATGCAAAGAGTGATGCGGGGGGTGTGGATATGGGGAGGCAGAGGCATCTGGACAAGGATGCCATCGATCAGAGGATCAGAGTTGCACTTTGCAATCTCCTCCAGCAGGCTGTATTCAGAAGTATCCGCAGGGAGGTGGATGACAAAAGAGTGGATCCCCACATAGGTGCAGGCCTTCTTTTTCATTCCTACGTAGGATAGGGAAGCCGCATTGCTGCCGACTAAAATAAAGGCAAGCCCTGGCTTTCTCTCGTGCAGTTTTTCAACCTTTGCTTTGAGCTCCTCTTGAATCCTCTGGGCCAATTTTCTGCCATCCAGAATAGTTGTCATTGTATCGATCTGCTTAGGATGTTACAGAGCTGGTTGTGGATCGCCCCATTGGAGGCAAGGATAGGTTCATAGGAATCGATGCTGAAAGGAGAGCCCTTCCAACTGCTGACCTTGCCGCCTGCGAGTTCAATCAGCAGGTTTCCCGCAGCGCAATCCCAGGGAGCTAGCGAGACCTCAAAAAAACCGTCGAACCTCCCCGCTGCTACATAAGAGAGGTCAAGAGCTGCAACCCCTAGCCTGCGGATGGGTATGCCAAGGCGGAGGATGTCGATGAAGTGTTCGATGCAATGGTGGGGATTTTCGCGCAGATTATAGGGAAAGCCCGTCACGAGAAAGGCGCGCTGGATCTCTTGTACTGGGGATACCTGCAACTTTTTTCCATTGAGAAAACTTCCTAGTCCCTTCTGGGCTACAAAGAGCTCTTGGGAGAGGGGCTGGTAGACGACTCCGAATAGGGTTTCAGCCCCTTTTCTCAGGGCGAGCGTGACTGCAAAGAAGGGTATGCCATGCGCAAAGTTCACCGTGCCATCCAGAGGGTCGATGACCCATTGGAATGAGTTTCCCGCTACTTTCCCCCCCTCTTCTGCGAGGAAGGAGTGGTCGGGGTAGTGCTTTTTAATGGAGGAGATGATGAGTTTTTCGGAAGCGTGGTCATATTCGGTGACCAGATTGTGCACTCCTTCTTTTGCATGGATAGCAAAAGAGGTGCCAAAACCTTTGCGCAAAAGCTCTCCTGCCTCGAGGGCTGCACGAATGCCTACGAGAGCTTCGGGCGATAGGGGGATATTTTTGAAACTGTCTAGCTGCATTGTCAATTACCCTTTAAATAGAGTTTTATTCTTTTTTGCACTTTCTCTCCTATCATAAAAGGGAGCGTAAACCAGACGAAGGCGTAAACCCCATCAGCAATAGGCAGTAGAAGGAGATCGGTCAGCACCCATTTTCCTGAAATGGCCATTCTTCTGTCAAAGAGAGAGATAAGAAGCGCGTAAAAAAGGGCGGAGACAAAGGAGAAGAGGAGGGTGAAGAGGGAGAGATTGTAGGGGTTGTCACTCACAAAATGCCTGCGTTCGCGGTAGAGGACAAGGGTTGTGAGGCAAAAATTGATGGCATGGATTCCCATCGGTGAAGAGGAGAGGAGATCCATAAAGAGGCCCATGCCAAAAGCAGACCAGAGGGCATAAGGCAGAGAGAGGGATGCGATCCACAGGGCGAAGAGAGGAGAGTAGGGAAATAGAGGAAGAGAGGGAAAAAGCGCACGCAAGCTCAAGGCAAAGAGGTTGGCCAGAATAAAAGCTAGCAGGAGTTTTTGTCTCATGGGATCGCATTTGCCAGGGAGGGGAGCAAGGAGGTTCCTTCTGCAGATAGGCTGGCATACCATTTCCAGGCGGAATCGATAATGGTGTGGATATCGGAATGCTTGGGTTCAAAGCCGAGGATCTGTTTTGCTTTTTTATTATCGGCAATCAGGATAGCTGGGTCTCCCTCTCTTCTTTTTTCCAGTTTGATCTTGAGGAATCTTTTTCCATACTGTTCAATTTCTTTAATGATTTGAAAGACAGATAGACCTGTGCCTGTGCCTAAATTCAGGGAGAGGCTTTGCTTGTTTTCCAGCAGCCAGAAAAGGGCAAGGAGGTGGGCATTTGCGAGATCTGTGACATGGATGTAGTCGCGGATAGCGCTTCCATCAGGAGTTGGAAAATCGCACCCATATACGGAAATGTGGGGCAGAAGTCCAAGTGCGGCGTGGATGACAGTAGGAATCAGGTGCGTTTCAGGAAAATGATTTTCACCGATCTCCTGGTCTGGATCTGCTCCTGCGGCATTAAAATACCTGAGGGAGATGCTGTGAAGCCCATAGGCTTTTTCAAAATCGGGGAGCATCTCTTCGATGAAGAACTTGGATCTTCCATAGGGATTGATCGGTTTTCGCGGGCAGTTTTCAGAAAGGGGGGTGGTGGGCGAGATGCCATAGGTCGCACAGGTGCTGGAAAAAACAAGGGAGCAGATCTTGTGCTGTACGCAGGACTCCAGAAGGTTTAAGGTGCCGACGGTATTGTTGCGGAAGTATTTTTCAGGGCGCATGATCGATTCATTGACAAGGGCAGAAGCTGCAAAATGCATCACGGCGATGGGTTTGTAGGTGGTGAAGGCGAGTTGGAGAGCCTTAGGGTCGAGAAGATCCCCTTCGAGATAGGGGCCCCATTGGATCGCGTATTTATGGCCTTGGGAGAAGTTGTCGAAGACGATAGGCAAAAAGCCATTTTGATGCAGAGCTTTGCAGACATGGCTGCCGATGTATCCCGCTCCTCCTGTGACAAGTACAGGGAGAGGCTTTTTTTTATGGGTTGGCACTAATAGGCTCCTTTGGAAAAGAGCATGACGGGGATGGTTTTACAGATGAGGATCAGGTCGGTGAAAAAGGATCTGTTCTCGACATAATTTTCCTCGATCTGAACCCGTTCTTGCATGGAGATATTGCTCCTTCCAGAGACTTGCCAGACGCCTGTGATGCCTGGGCGGATGGAGAGGATTTTGGGAGCTTTTTCCCCAAAATACTTGATGACCTCTTCTTGGACTACGGGTCTTGGGCCTACTACGCTGAGGTCTCCTTTCAGCACGTTCCAGAATTGGGGGAGTTCATCGAGGGAGGTCTTGCGCAAAAATTTTCCAAAAGGGGTGACACGGGGGTCGTTTTTCAGTTTAAAGTAGTCATTCCACTCCTTTTGCAATTCAGGATTCTCTTGCAGGAGCTTGTGGAGCTTGGCATCTGCCTTGTCGTACATCGTACGGAATTTCAGGCAACGGAACTTCCTTCCTCCCCGTGTAGTCCTCTCCTGGGCGTAGAAAAAGGGGCCAGGCGAGGTCATCCTGATGATGCACGCAATGGATAAGAGGAGGGGTGAGAGGAGAAAGAGAATGGCGGAGCTGAAGAAGATATCAAAAATCCTTTTTCCCAAATCGCGCTCTACGGGATAGGGGAGGGCATTTTTTCTATAGGGGATTTCGGTGTAGATTTTTTGGGCTCCCATTGTCCACCAATAGCTATTGCTGCTTGAAGTATAGTTTATATTCTACGCTCAGAAATTTAGCAATAGCTTAAAAGGAGCGTTCCAGGAGATGGTTTGCAAGGGAGTGCAGAAGAGGTGCTGGTTTAGAGAGCTTTTGTAATTTGGCGAGAGCTGAGAGGTGCAGCATCTCCAGGAGCTCTTTTGCTTTTGCAAGCCCAAAGACTGTCACTGCGGTTGCTTTCTCCTTCTTGAGATCAGAGTTTTTCTGCCCATTCTCCTCTGCTGCATCAAAGATATCATCAGCAATCTGATAGGCAAGTCCTAGACGTTTTCCAAATTCTAAAAGGATCTTCTGATCGCTTGGAGAGGCGGAGGCGAGAATGGCTGCGCATTCAAAACAGGCGATGATGAGGGAAGCTGTTTTGTGGAAATGCATGAAATAAAGCGTCTTGCGGCTGATCACTTTTCCTTCGGAAGCAAGGTCTACCACTTGGCCTGCTATCATCCCCCTCCCTCCAGCCCTTCTGGAAAGGATCTGGGTTAACTGGTTTTTCTGGGTGGGGGAGAGGTGAGGTGCATGGGCTAGCAGATCGAAGGCGTAGGTCAACAAAAAATCGCCAGCGAGAAGGGCCAGCCCTTCGCCATAGGCCCTGTGCGCTGTGGGGCGCCCTCTTCGAAAGTCATCGTCATCCATGCAGGGAAGATCATCATGAATCAGGGAATAGGTGTGTACGCATTCGATCGCGCATGCGGGATTCAAAGCAAGTTCAAGGGGGTAGCCCAAGGTCTCTACAGCTAAAAGAAGCATGATTGGACGAAGCCGCTTGCCAGCTACAAGCGCGTGTTTTGCAGCCTCATATAACCTCTCTTGATGGAGAGGAGGGCGGGCTAAAAGTTCAGTTAGCCTGCACGTCACCTGCTCTCTTTTTGTCTTGAGGTCTATGCTCATAAGATCTCTTTTCCAGAGGGTATCCCGATGCCAAAGTAGTCAAAACCTGAGCTTCTCATCTCTTGGGAGCGGTACTGGTTTCTGCCATCGAAGAAGGCCAGGTTTTTCATATGGGGGATAATGGAGGTAAAATCGACGAAACGAAACTGCTTCCATTCTGTCATCAGTGCAATCGCGTCGGCGCCATAGGCTGCTTCAAATTCATCTTTGCACCAGACAAGGCTCTCAAGATCGCTCAATGCTTTTTGCATATTTTTCATGGCCGCAGGATCGAAGAGGCGCAAAATAGCCCCCTGGCTGTGCAGATCGCGGATCAAAGTCAGGGCGGGCGCTTCGCGGATATCATCGGTATCTGGCTTGAAGGAGAGTCCCCAGATGGCGATCGTCCTGCCTTGGATTCCCCCTTTTTTGGCAAAATAGGAGGCAATTGCCTGGCCTAAGAGCTTTTTTTGCCTGTTATTGATCGTCTCAATAGCCTCTAAAAGTTCGGGATGGTACTCCTTATGTTTAGCGAGAGCGATAAGGGCCCTGATGTCTTTGGGAAAGCAGGAGCCTCCGTAACCTGCGCCAGCATAGAGGAAGCTGTAGCCGATCCGGCTATCGGAGCCGATCCCTTTGCGCACATCGTTGATGTTTGCCCCTATTTTTTTGCAGATTTCTGCCATCTCATTCATGAACGAGATGCGCGCCGCCAGCATTGCATTGGCGGCGTATTTGGTCATTTCCGCAGAGGCGATATCCATGCAGATGATTCGGTCGTGGTTGAGCATGAAAGGGGAGTAGATCTCTTTCAGCAGATGCAGCGCTTTTGGAGACTCGGCGCCGATCACGATCCTATCTGGTTTCATGCAGTCAGCAATCGCAGAGCCCTCTTTTAGGAATTCAGGATTGGAGGCCACGTCAAAAGAGAAGTTTGCACCGCGCTCGTCTAGTTTTTTTGCGATAAGCTCTTTGATGCCTTTTACAGTGCCGACAGGAGCAGTTGATTTGTTGATGATCAGCCGGTAGCCATCCATGTGGGAGGCGATCTCGCTTGCTGCGTGCTCGATAAAGCTCGTGTTGCAGCCTCCATTCTCTAGAGAAGGGGTGGAAACGGCGAGGAAGCAGATCTCATTTTTTACAACCGCTTCTTTATATGCCGAGGTAAAGCGAAGCCTTCCTGCCCGCATATTGCGGATCACAAGCTCCTCTAGGCCAGGCTCATAGATAGGGATCTTGCCCGATTGCAAACCAGCAATTTTTTCGAGGTCGATATCAAGACAGGTGACATAGTGGCCCATTTCAGCAAAACAGGCTCCGGTAACTAAACCGACATATCCCGTTCCAATGATCAAAATATGCATGCTAGGCTCCAATTCAGATTTAATCTAAAGAGTTTACAATAGGGTCAATCGACCGCGTTGCAAAAGGATTTTTTGGTCGCAAAGCCCAGCCAATTTTTCTTCATGGGTAACAAGGATGAGCGTTTTTTTCCTTATGCGGACTGCATCCAGCAAAAGCTGGTGGATGGCTTCTGCTGAAGCGTGGTCGAGGTTGCCTGAGGGTTCGTCGGCTAAAATGAGGTCGGGATCATTGCAAAGGGCTCGTGCGATCGCTGCCCGCTGTTTTTCTCCTCCTGAGAGAAGCCGCGCGGGAAAATGGGCCCTTTCCTGAAGCCCCACTTGATGCAGCAGTTCCATCCCTCTGGCATAGGCAGCGCTATCTTTGGCTGCGGGTTTGCGCCCGATCCGTGCGGGCATCAGCACATTGTCCAGAGTGGTGAAATCTTCGAGGAGGTTATAGGACTGAAAGATAAAGCCGATATTTTTGTTCTTAAAAAGAGCTCTAGAAGCAGCTGGAAGGATCTCTCCTCTCCATTCAAGCTGGCCGGAATCAAAATGGTCGAGGGTCCCCAGGATATGGAGGAGGGTGGTTTTCCCCTCTCCCGAGCGTCCCATGATGGCGATCGACTGCTGCTCATAGACATCGAGGTCTATTCCTGAGAGGATCTCTACCTTTTCCGGGGTATGGAAAGATTTGTAGATTTTTTTTGCGCGCAGCAGATAGCTCATATCACTCACCTCTCAGAATGGATGATGCGTGCAATTTTGCGGCTTTAATCGCGGGAATCAGGCCGGCCAGCAGCGAGATAATGGGAGTTGCGATGAGCACAAAGAGAAGGGCTTCGCTGCTGAGTTCATTGGGTAGGGAGTCGCCGAAAAATGCCGTTTGAAAAGCAGCATGTCCTTGCAGGGAGCTCAAGAAAGCTACCAGGATGTCTAGGTGTTTTAGAGTGAGGATGGCTGCGGAAACTCCTATGAGGCTGCTCGCAGTGCCGGTGACGATGCCGCAAAAGCCGAAGATGAGGGCGATGCTCTCTTTTTTTGCCCCCATGGCGCTGAGTATGGCGATCTCCTTTTTCTTGTCATTGACCAGGAGGACGAGAAGCGAGATGATGTTGCAGCAGGCCACAATGATGATGATCATGGCGATGAGGGTAAAGAGGGTGCGGTCGCTTTGGAACTGCTGCATCAGGTCTTTGGAAAATTCATATTCTTTGTAGGTTGCGACCTGAAAAAAGGGGAGGAGTTCATTTTGGGCTAACTGCTCTTGGAGTCTGGTTTTGAGAAGAGGTGCGTCCTTGCTGTTTTTCATCCAGACCAAGATGCCATTGTTTGGGGTGCCATCGGGAGAAAAGGCAGTGGAAGAGGCATTGATCGTCCTTGTGATCTCCTGAGGGACAAGAAGGCAGCGGTTGCCTACAGGCATGATGCCTGGGTCGTAAAAGCCAGCTACAAAGAAGGGGAGGCGCTGCTCTTGGGTGGAAAAGCCGCTTGAAGCTAAGTAGGAGAGGTAGCCTTTGTCTCCTGCAAGAACGCCGCTGTCCTGGTAGGTTTTGGGCAGGAGTATGCCTGAGCTTTCTTCCAGATGGGGAAGAGCGCAGGCCAAATTCTGGTTGCCATTTTCATAAAAATAGGGCCAAAGAGGCTCTAGAGAGGGGATTCGTGCAAAATGGAGGCGGGGTTCGGCCTCTTCGAGCAGGAGGTTTTGAAAGGGGATGAGGCCTGTGCTGTTTTTTCCCTGGATCGTGCCTGTGACCTGGAGGCGGAGCTGGCCTAGAGAGCGAGCGCCTGGCAGTGATTCAGGAAGGAGGCGGGCTTGCCAAACGGCAGGCTCTTCTAAAAAAATCGGGATCGTCTCTGCAACGGGCAAGGAGTCCCCTTCGCTGGTTTGGAAGAGAAGGTTTCCCTGTTTATTGTGCAGCGTGCCTGGGATGAGTCCTCTCATCATGCTCTTTTTTTCCAGGGAGATAAAGAGCCTTTTTACTCCGGAGAGATCCTTTTTGGCATAGGCTTCATAGGAGCCTTCGGAGAGGAGTTTCGGCGGCAGCAGGAAATGGCTGCCGGTGCGGATTTTTTTAATCGCGAGGTGTTGGAAAAAGGCTTGCAGGCGCGTGTGGAGGGTTTCATCGGATATGGGGACGATCTCTTGCGGGGCATCTTTTTGCATCTCATCGGAGGCTTTTCCGAGCTGATAGAGCAGGTTGTTGAGATCTTGGATTTTTGGCTTGATGATCAGGGAGGGAAGCGAGGGGTTTTTTGCGGCGAAGGAGATGATGTAGGACATTTGGGAGAGGAAGGAGGTCTTCTCATCCGCCAGAGCGCTGATCTGCTGGGGCCTTGCCAAGGCGAGCCGCATGAGGGCTCCGCTCATCTCATAATCCTCGTAGAGAAGCCCTGGAAACTCTTTTTTCATGGCTTCGAGCGACAGGAGGACGCCTTTGACCAGATCTTTGGGATGGCCAGAGGGGTCGAGAAGGGGCGGGGTAAGGCCGGAGGGGAGCTCCATGTCTTGTTCGGGAGAGTAGGGGTCGGAGAGCTTACTCTCCGCTTTTTCTCCCAGGGTTTTAAAGGAGTAGCCTGAGGAGGAGGAGAGCTTGTCGATCTGGTAGTAGTAGGAGGTGAAGTAGGAGTTTGTGGGGGCGATGCGGACGGGGGCATTTAGGGAGGTGAGCTTTTGCAGCCAGTTTTTTTCAATCCCTGTGGTCACGGAGAGGAAGACCAGGACGAGCCAGACGACTAAAGAGATGACGAACACGGACAGGAGGGAGATCAGGGCTGTTGATAAAGCTCTTTTTTTGGGGAGTAGGTATTTAAGAGCGATAACAAACTCAAACATGGGAGAAAAAACAGCCCCTTTTTAGTAACCTGAGTTTTGGGTTCATTCTGCGATGAACGCAAAAAACTATTTTGCTTCTTTAAAAACGACATGTTTTTTGAGTTTTTTATCGAATTTTTTCAATTCAATGCGTTCTGTGGAGTTGCGTTTATTTTTAGTAGTCCAGTAGCACTCGGTGCTCTCTGTGCTTTTGAGTTTAATGACTTCTCTTGCGCCTTTCTTTGCCATAATATTTATCCTGCGGAAATGTTAGAGAAATGTTAACGGAAAGGGGAAAATCATACAAGCGCAAAGGGAGCCATGCGGGTCATCGGCTCTATGTATGGAAAATTTCCTTGAGGGTTTGCTTTGTATTTGTGGTAGCCGAGTCCCGCGATCATGGCGGCGTTGTCGGTGCAGAGGGAGGGCTCAGGCCAGAAGAGGGGGAGGTGGGGGATCTTCTCCTGCAAGAGTGCGCGCAATCTCCTGTTTTGGCAAACGCCGCCGCCGAGATAGATGGCCTTGGCGTCTATTTTTTGGGCAGCCAGGAGGCATTTAGCTGCGATATCGCAAAAAGCGGTCTCCTGGAAGGAGGCTGCGATATGTTTTTTCTCCTCTTCGGGGAGCTGGCTAGGGCTATTTTTCTTTCCTTGATGGCCTTTGACGGCGTAGAGGACTGCTGTTTTTAAGCCGCTGAAGGAGAAGTCGAAGGGGGAGCTTTTGACCCTTCCTTTTGGAAGCGTGTAGCGTCCTGGATCGCCATCTTTGGCAAGAGCCTCCACGGCGGGGCCGCCTGGATAGGGGAGTCCCAAGAGGGCAGCTACCTTATCAAAGGCCTCGCCGATAGCATCGTCTATGGTGGTGCCGATAAGCTGATACTCTCCGAGCGAGGCGATCTCTGCGAGGAAGGTGTGGCCGCCTGAGAGGACAACTCCCAGGGCCTTGCCTGCAGGGAGCTCTTTTTGGCCCATCCTGGCTGCATAGAGATGGGCTTCGACATGGTTGACGCCCACTAGGGGAAGCTCCCAAGCCAGGCTGAGGGCTTTAGCAGTGTTGATGCCGATCAGGAGCGAGCCAATGAGTCCTGGGCCGTGGGCAACGGCAATGGCAGTTAAATCTTGCCAGGAGAGGCCTGCTTTAGAGATTGCTTCATGGATTACGGGGATGATGACTTCGGCGTGGCGCCTGCTGGCGAGTTCAGGAAAAACACCCCCATATTGCTCATGGAGGTCTTCCTGTGAGGCTACTACCTGGGAAAGAATAGCGCAGCCATCTTTTACAATAGCTGCGGCGGTCTCATCGCAGGTGCTTTCAATGCCGAGAATGAACATAGCCTACTTTTTAGCCAGGCAGCATATAGGATAGCGCTAGGCTTTGCAACTGTTTACGCATTCTGATTTGCATTGGAGAAGAAATGTGCGTAGGCTAAGTAAATAGCCGAAACTGCGACCCCAACTACTGCAACTGTGCCAAGAAGAGATCTTTGGTTTCTTTCGACTGGCTCTGGCACCAGAGGATGCTCATTCAAAAAAGCGTCTTCAATAATAGCCATCTCAGCTTCCCAGACAAGAATTGTATTCTTATTGGCAGCCACCCAACCGGCATCGCTTTTCCAAACCGATAAGCTAGCTCTCATATTGGTTAATAGTCTTTTGGCTTGTTCTACTTGCTCTTTATTTCCGCTGCTAGCGAGGATTTGCAGTCTGGTAAGCGCCTTAGGAAAATTGTTTTCGTCTATTGCAAATAAGGGCAAATGAGAATCAGTTCTTGCTTGACCATCAGTCATGGCTTGATAGATAAAGCGATGTTTGCTTAATGCTGCGTTCGAGTAAAGATCCCCTATGGGATTTTGTTTAGCATAGTTTTCAAGCTTTTGAGCCAGAATATAATGAGTCTTTTGGAGTTTCAATCTTTCTGGAGTTTCTTTCTGACCTTTCTCTGTCATCCCTGTCTTTGCTACTTGAGCTTCCAAACGGTAGGCCTGTACTGCAATGGTAAATGAATCAGATGGTTTAATAGTTGACATAGTTCCTCGTAAATAATAATTAATTATATAAATAATTATTTTTTTAATTAAACAAATTATTTAATAAAAAAATAACCCTGTAACTTTTTATTACAGAGTTATGTTTAATTGATTACAGTTTATTCATTTATGATAGTGCTAATTATATCTATCGATCTTTGCAGCGTCCTGCTCATTGTACCTATCACTTGGCTATCTCGTAAAAGATCGTTAGCGATAACTACAACATTCTCCTTTGCAACAAGATAACAATGGTTCAATGAACAGAGCGTAGAATTGATAGAACTGGTTGAAGGGAGAGGAGCAGGTATAAAAGAAAAAGATGGATTTGGGCAATGAGTTCCGTTTGTATATACATCGAAAGTGGGCTGTTCAGGTGATTGTGAAGAGGATAAAATACTTGCAACGAATGGCGCTACATAGTAATACCCCGCATAAAGGCTTAGGCCAATTGCAACGACTTTTCCCATACGCTGCACTTGCACTGGTATTAGGGGATTAAGAGATTTGTTAAGGGTGTCAATTTGTGAACGCGCTCGTTTCTCAGGATTAAGAGTGAGTTCAATTTTGTCGAGTCGAGCAGATAGTTGTTTGTAATCATGTGTATTTGCAAAACCATTTTCCTTTCCTAACCTAGTAAGATTTGTTCTTAAAAAGGCTAAGTAGGCGTTGGCTTCTATGCGATCATCAGATAAAGGATCTAATTTTTCTAAATATCTAATAGCTTCAAGAAAATTGCCAGCTGTTAGAGTTTGCAATTTTTGAGGAACAAGAAATTTATCAATCACATTAAGTTTTAAAAGAAGTACTCGGTAATCTTCTGACCGTGAAAGATTGTTTGGTTGTCCATTGTCGTCTTGTCCTAAGAAAATAAGACGAGCTCTTAAGACTGCGGAATATTCCTTAGCTTCTTGCTGGCTATCTTGTGAAAGAGCCAAATTTTTTAAATGAGCAATAGCATTAGGAAAATTCTGCATGTCTGGCCCTTGAATTTTTTTAGTAGTGGTAGAAGGATTCGACTGATTTGGACCTGTGTTCGTTAATATTGCACGAGTAAAAACTGAAAAAGGAGCAGTAGGATTCTGAGCAGTTACCTGCTTATATTGAGTAACTAAATTTTGGTGCTGTTGCTTTTGAGAAGCGGATGCTTTATTTGTATCTGGAGATGGGTTTG
>Ga0207065_1040_pt1 | contig 30155 bp, 26 predicted proteins | sample Alteio_BWMinCont_27_FD_153492 | JGI IMG/M metagenome (GOLD analysis project Ga0207065, IMG submission 153492) | Enriched cells from forest soil in Barre Woods Harvard Forest LTER site, Petersham, Massachusetts, United States -... | ecosystem: Environmental > Terrestrial > Soil > Temperate forest >...
CAGATATATAAGTGGATGTGGGAAAAACATGCCGGAAGTGTAGAACAGATGAGTAATCTCTCTAAAGCATTGAGGGAAAAACTATCAGAACAATATTATATACCCAAAATACAGATACACCACAGCCAGGTAAGCAGTGATGGCACTATAAAGAACAGGCTGCAACTACATGATAGTCATTTTATAGAAAGTGTATTGATCCCTACTGAAAACAGGATGACCGTATGTGTTTCATCCCAAGTTGGTTGTTCACTTACATGCAAGTTTTGCGCTACAGGCTACATGGGCCGCAAAAGGAACCTGGATTTTGATGAAATAGTAGACCAGGTGACACTGGCAGCCGGGCAGGTAGAAAAGCATTACAACAAGAAGCTTACTAATATCGTATTCATGGGCATGGGTGAGCCATTGCTTAATTACAAGAACGTATTGAAAGCTATAGATAAGATCACTTCTCCGGATGGCCTGGGCATGAGCCCTAAGCGTATCACAGTATCTACGGCCGGAGTAGCTAAAATGATTCGGCAATTGGGCGATGACAACGTGCGCTTCAAGCTTGCCCTTTCACTGCATGCAGCCAACGACGCTAAACGGGACCAAATAATGCCTGTGAACGAGACTAATGGCTTAAAATCGCTGATAGATGCACTGAATTATTTCTATAAAGCAACAGGCAACGAAATAACTTTTGAATACATACTGTTCAAAAGCTTCAATGATAGCCTGCAGGACGCCGATGATCTGATAAAGTTATACAGACAAGTGCCGGTGGATCTCATCAATATTATAGAATACAACCCTATAGATGCCGCACGCTTTTTCAGGAAACCTGAGCAGGAAGTGACAGACCAATTTATGCAATACCTGGAATCGAAAAGGGTGAATGTGCGCCTGCGCCACAGCCGCGGCAAAGATATAGATGCTGCCTGCGGGCAACTGGCAAACGTGGAGCGTGCTGTTAAATAAGTAATTATCAGAACCCAATTCATAAAAAAACTGCTCCTGAAAGAGCAGTTTTTTTTATTTTCTCTGATTAGTAAAGCAAGCTATTCTTAATGCAATACCTGGAACAGCTTATTGTAAAAGCCATCGCTGGTATTAGCTCTTAAGATATAGTGGCCTGCAGGAAGCCTGCTGATATCAATATTTTCTGCTTTAGTGCCGCTTACTGTAGCCCTGAATACAACCTCACCAATAGTGTTAAGTATGGTGATGTCTTTCAGCTCCAGCTTGTCTGCACTTACTGTAATACTTGTATTAGCCGGATTAGGATATAAATCTATCTGGCTGCTGCCAGGTGTAACATTTGATGTAGCACTTGGCTGTGTAGGCACTGTCCAGAACAATGTGTCATTACTGCATACATTGTACGCAACTACTCTTACATTGTAAAAATTGCCGTCGGGGTATGTATGAACAGGGCTAGGCTGTACAGATGTAGTGCCATCTCCGAATGTCCAGTAATACCCACCTATGTCTCTTGCCCCTGAAAGGCTGAAGAAATACGTATTTCCCTGGCGTGTATAACTTAATCCATTTATATACGGCGGCGGAATTATGGTCAAAGTATCTGTAACAGATGTAACATCACAATAACCATGAACTATAACTGAAAATGTGTGTACGCCGGTATCGCTAAGCGGTATATGGAATACCTCGTTAGTGTCTACAATAAAGCCAGGTGCGTAAATAAAATTATTGTCTGCATACCACTCATATCTAGAGCCACGATTGCTTGCATCTATCTGTAAAGATGGTGTCCAGCAAACACTGCCGCTCGGTGGCATATATACAACCGGGCTTGGGGCTACTATTGCCTGCACAGCCTCTCTCTGGCTTTCGCAGGCAGAACCACCTAAATGGTAGAAAAGTGTGTCCTCAAATTTCTCTACTCCGGAACTTGGGCCACTGAAACTGCCATCCATGCCCCAGCCATAGTAGAACGATACAAGACCGTTTGGCGATGTCTGCACAGCCGTGGGCACTATGGAAGCAGGCGGATTACTTGGAGTGGTAGCGGCATCATAGTTCAGGTATATGCCATAATAAAGACTATTAGTAGTACCTGCTATGATAGGCAGTGGTATATTCAGATTCACCCTGTAATAACTAGCGGTGTTCGTTACATGAACAACAGCACTGCCCAGTAATGTCCATGCTGATGTGGTAGTAATGGAGTTTCCGTTAACAGTACCTGGAGGTATGCCTGCCCCGATACGGAAATAAATGTTTACAAGTTGTATACCGGTATCGGCAAATTTCAGGCTATAGCTATCTACATACATATTGGTAGTGGGTACTATATCGAATGTAACGCCACCTGCGCGTTTCTGTGTACCGGTAGGCAATGGGCCAGGTGCAGGAGTAGCTTCAAAATTGCTGGCTACACCAGGTGTAAGAGCAGAAATGAAAAACAGTTGATTATTGAATAACTGCGTATAACTAATGGTGTTGCCTGTATATACTATTGAACCACCCACCGGGGCGCTATACCAGTTAAATACACTACCGGTAATTGCCTGGGCTCCAATAGTAGCAGGATTTCCATAGCACACAGTATCTGACTGCACAACAGGATTTTGCGGAGCCTCGGTTATCACTATAGGCCCTGTCCATGCAGTATCATTCAGATTATTCTGATCTCCTGCGAGATAGGTATATGCAGTAATAGAATAATTACCGGCCAATGGCAGGTTCAGGTTGCCTACAGATATCTGTACTGTATTGAACGCTGTAAGAGGATTACTATAAGTGGTGTATATGGTTTGTGAGTAATTCTGCCCGCTGCACACTACAAAAACTTTGAACTGGTTTTGAGTGGCTGTACCATTGTTCCTCACTTTTACCGTCACATTCACATTAGTATTTACACAACTTGCATCAAGTGGTGCCGGTTGAACAATTGTTGTTACACCTATATCATTATAGGGCGCAGGCACTATGTTTACAATGTAGTCTTCCACTTCTCCGCTTGCCTGTGAATTGCAGGATTGTGTAGCGCCCAAAGCTGATGCAGGCGGATAGCAGCGCACCCTGAGGCCCGTGGGGCCGAGCTTAGTATTTGCTGTAATAGTAATAGTATTCTGCAATATTGCGCTGCTGGGCGAGCCTGTCAGACTCTTAAATTCACTGGTTGGGTTACCGAACTGGCCGTCCTGGTTAGAATCGAGCCATATACCAACTGCCTGCCCTACCACGCTCATGAGGGCGGTGACAGTATAAACAGAACCCCTCTGCAGGTTGGCAGTTGTATTGCCAATAGGCGGGAATATCTGATAATTACCCGGTAACTGGTTGGGAGTAGCATTGTGCAGCGTGGTGCCGCCGATGGCAAAACTATCTATAAGCGGTATCTGTGCATAGGGCGGGCCCGATACTAAAGTAACTCCGTAACTGGGGTTGCAATAACAATTGAAGAAAGATTTCATGTACACTGTCTTCGCTGTTGATGTATCTGACATGCCACTGTAAGTGCAAGTAGTGATAAGGCGGTAATCGGTTGAAAAGCCTATACCACCGGGCAATGAATAATTAGCATTAGTAGCGCCGGGTATATTAGCGAAATTGGTATTACTGCCATTGAACCTGGACTGCCACTGGTAAACAACGCCCCAGTTCAGACCGCCTGTTACAGAATCTGTAAGTGTAAGTGCCAGGTTACGGCAAGTGCTGTCAGGGCCGGTAATATAGCCCTGTGGAGTACCCGTGCATGGCGGATAACGTGTTAGGTTTACTGCATCGATATATATATCATAGCAAGTTGGGTTTGCATTAGCTAGAAAACAAACATAATAGTTACCTGAATTTGTTATTAAACTATGGCTGATGGGTATATTATACACTTGCCAATAACCACCGAATCCACTTATACTGTTAGGTTGTATCTGTGGGGTTACTTCGTTTGCCGGTAACAGTGAAGCAGTATTTTGTGTAAGATAAACATCCAAAGTGCCTGACTGACTGCCCGCGAAACGATATACAGCAAAAGACAATACATAGGTAGATTGTGTATCCGAGAACGTCATACCAGGAGTATTTAATTGGCTAGTGCCCCCGGAAGAGTAGTAATGTAAAGTATAGCCGGGAAAGCCCGCTACATTATTTAACTGGTACGCTGTAAATGGGGGGCCATAAAAAGCAGTAGGGCACAGATAATTACCGCTTGTTCCCTGGGTCCACCCATCCAAGCCAGTGCACTGGGTATTGGTACCTGTATTTGATACCGTCCAGCCTGCAGGCGGGAAAACAGAACCTTCAAATCCTTCGCTGAGCAGCACCTGCGCGCGGGCCTGCTGAATAAGGCTTAGAGACAGAATAGTGAGGGATACAACAAATAGTTGCGTAAATTTTTGCTTCATAGATCTTAATATGAATAGTATATAAAACCTGCATGGTTTTGTGCAGGGAAAAATCCGTGTTAAATTTAACTATTTTTTTCACTATTGCCAAAAAAAGATTTAAAAAATATATGAAGCGAAATAAACCCCGCATTAACCCTGTTTATCATGCCGGGATAGAGAATAAATATTTTTTTTTATCACGCCATTTTGCTGTTAAGGTAAAGTATCCCTGGCAATGACGCAGATAGAATAAAAAAGCATTGCCGGTCAAGTACCGGCAATGTGAAACTATTTCAAATGATCGATACTATTCCTTCACAAATTTCATTTTCTTCACTTCGGCATTATTCTCATAAACATGCATTATATACATACCGGGTGCAAAATGGCTGATGTCTATCTCTGTGCTATTATTTTTCAGTATATTCCTTGCCTGTATCTCCCTACCCTGTAAGGCCGGGGTAGGCCCCATTCTCTATCCTGCTTATGGTTGCTGTATGTATCCCTGTGGCATGGGCTACAGTGGCTATTTTTTCATCGCGTTGCCGCCTGATGCGGTAAAAATGCTGGCCTATCTTTTTATACAGCTTTTCATGCAGGGTACTGCTATATATATGACCGGGCATAGTATAAGCTTTGGTTCCATGTAAAGTTACAAAGCCCATCCTGCAAGCATGGCGATATTAAACGTTTTTTTGAGGGTTTTTTGGCCGTATTTTTATATTTAAAAATGTTTTTCTCTCCACAGGCTTTATTCAGAATACTGCACCACTTCTGTACATTTGGGCTCTCTTTTGTATATTTTCACATTTGCATATTTCCTCATTTGCATATTATACTTTAGGTTTGCTGCTCAATTTGTTTTTATGACCATTACTCAATTGGAATATGCAGTAGCTGTAGCTACCTACAAAAGCTTTGTGGCTGCTGCAGATAAATGTTTTGTCACCCAGCCCACCCTCAGCATGCAGATACAGAAACTGGAGGAGGAACTGGGCATAAAACTTTTTGACCGTAATAAGCACCCCATAGCTATCACGGCGATAGGCGAGGCTATAATAGCCCAGACACGCGTGGTGCTGGCCGAGTGCGAAAAAATAAATGAACTGATACAGCAGCAGCAAAACAAACTTTCGGGCATATTTAAGTTTGCGGTTATCCCTACTATTGCACCATACATATTACCGGGCCTCTTAGAAAACTATTCCCGCAAATATCCTGAAGTGAAGCTGCAGATATCGGAACTGGAAACGCAGGAAGTGATACATGCCCTGAAAAACAATGAAATAGATGCCGCACTGGTTAGCACCCCCCTGGAGGAGCATGGTATAAAAGAATACCCTCTTTTTTATGAGCCTTTTGTAGGCTATTTTTCTGAAGGGGAGAACGCCCTGAAAAAAAGACTGATCAACCCATCTGACATTGCCATGGACCGCATATGGCTGCTTAATGAAGGGCATTGTATGCGCAACCAGATCATAAACCTGTGCAGTGAGCAGGTACAGCAATTGCAGGCCAACAAGCCTTACCGTTATGAATCGAGCAATGTAGAGACCCTGCGGAAGCTTGTAGACCGGAATAAAGGCCTTACTGTATTGCCGGAGCTGTCTATAATGGAATTCAACGAAGACCAGATGGAGCGTGTAAGGTATTTTGAAGACCCCGAACCCGTGCGTGAAGTAGGCCTGATAACTAACGATCATTTTGTGCGGATGACCCTGCTGCAAAGCCTTATGGACGAGATACTGAACCTGGTACCAGAAAAAATGCGGGTGCAGAAAAAGAACAGGAAGGTATTGCGCATACAGTCTGCAAAGCTATAAGCATAGTGTAAAAAGCCTTATACAGAGGCAACAAATATCCTGTTTATATCATAGGCAAGCACTTTATTGCCTGGAAAAATGGCATTAAAATTATTGGAGAGGCTTAGCCATTCTTCTTCTGCAGTGATAATATAGTTCAGTACTAAAAAACCGCCTGGCTTCAGCCTGTCGCGGCAATGCTGCAAAAATGCTTTACTGATGACAAATGCCGGTACTTGCCTGCCTGTAAATATGTCTACAGCTATAAGCCCGTATTTGTTTTTATCTGTGGCTATATAGTACTCTGCGTTGGCGCATACAGGTGTTATATGATGCTGTTTGTCCCCTGATACAAGCTCCATAGCCCATTGCAAGGAGATCTCATCAATATCTACCAATGTATATTGCGGTGCAAAGCCCATAGAATGCAGGATGCTCACTATACTTCCCAGGCCGGCGCCTAATGCAAGCACTTCCTTTACGGTATGCAATTGTTTCTCCAGGTATTTGAAGGCTATACGCAGCGGACGGTACCGTTTGCCATCAGAATAAAGTGTATCGGCCGTGGCTAACTGCCATTGCCCCTGGTATAAAAATATACCGATGGGTATATCTCCATAGCCCTTGGCACGCTGTATTTGCACCGGGTACAAATAACTTAATACCTTTTTATAAAAAGCAATTTTTTGCACAAGTATGAAGCAAGAATTCTTTAGCTAAAAAGACAAGTAATATAAACAAAACCCAAACTTATGAAAGTGGCATTAAAAAACACCCCTGTTATGCCTGTGTTTGCGGAAAAGAGGCACTTTATTTTCATTGCCATTAATGAGGCGGTTAATATTCTTATAATGCGTGAGCACTACAAGAAAGGCTGTAGCTATGGCAAACAGGCGATAGCTGAGCTCTGGCTCGTTGAAGATAAATAAAATAAGAAGGGGAAACGCTATGCTGGCACTTATAGAACTCAGGGATACGTAGCGTGTGAGAAAAAGCATAAGGATGAATACACCAACCAGGCTTACAGCAACAATAGGTTGTATAGACAGTATCATACCAAATAATGTTGCTATGCCTTTACCACCTCTGAATTCTGCCCAAACAGGGAATATATGGCCCACAACTGCAGCAAGGCCTAAAAATATCTGGAGATTGACATAAGGCTCACTTGTCCATGCAAAATGAGAGAAAAGCGCCAATTTCACTGCTACAAACCCTTTCAGCATGTCTATGAACATCACCATAGAGCCTGCTTTGGAACCCAGTATTCTAAATGTATTAGTAGCACCGGCATTACCGCTTCCATGCTCCCTGATATCTATACCATAGACTTTTTTGCTCACCCAAACGGCTGTGGGAACAGACCCGAGTAAATATGCCAGAACAATCAATACTGCAATATCCATTCAGAATATTTTTTGTGAGGGAGACAAATTTAATTGTTCTTTATCGTAAATCCTAATAGGCCAGTAAGAGAATTTTATAGTATTTTGATCTGATAATCAAAATACTATATAAAACATTCTAATAAGCTCTATACTTTTTCAAACATCAGGCATATCCAGCCATTCAAATGCTGCTCTTTAAGCAGTTTGAAGCTATTCCCTGCCGCTTCAGCACATATTACCTCTTCATCTTCTGCCAACAGGCCGCTTAAAATCAGGTTGCCATTTGTGGATAACATGCCATGAAAAAGACCCATGTTTTCCAATAATATATTTCTGTTAATATTTGCCAGAATGATATCGAATGTTCTATTACTATATTCTGATAACGTTCCTAAGGCAAGACTGATTTTACTGCATTTGTTTCTTGCAATATTTTCTGCAGCATTACTAACAGACCATTCATCATTATCTATTGCCACTATCTCACTAGCGCCAAGCATCTCCGCAAATATTGCAAGTATCCCGGTACCTGTACCAAAATCCATTACCTTTTTGCCAGCCCATATCAAGTCCTGCATAGATAGCATCATGAGCTGTGTAGTGGCGTGGTGGCCTGTGCCAAAAGACATTTTAGGAGTTACTATGATCTCATAGGGTGTTGTTACTGTTATATCATGAAAGTCCGCCCTTATGGTACATAAATTATCTATTATCACAGCCTGAAAATTATCTTCCCACAGCTGATTCCAGTTTTGAGATGGCACTTCAATAATCTCAAAACCCAGACCCAATGGCTCCATTACAGCATTCAATTCCCCAGCATTATAAGTATCCGAAGAAATATAGGCTATAAGAATAGTATCTTTTTCCTCAAAACCATCAAAACCAAGCTCAGAAAGCTGGGCTATTAATATTTCTTTTATGGCAGCGTCTGTCGAGCTGATACTTACCTGTATATAATTCATTTTACAAGAAAAAACCCTCCGTAAAGGAGGGTCGTTATTAAGAAATTTTTACTTCTTATTCTTTATTTACCCTGTTTCCAGGTTTAGAAAGATCTTCTTCTTTATTATTTGCTTTGTCAGGATCGTCCTCATCATTAGCACTCTGGTTGATCATCAGGTTTCTTTCCTGCTGATCCATTGTACCAGGCTTCGCACTATTAAATAAGATACGGCGTGAAGGTATATCTGTAACCACACGGAATTCTGTACGACGGTTCATCTGGCGGCCTTGTGGATTATCGCGGCCATCTTTTGTAGTGTTAGGAGCTACAGCAAACCTTTTACCAAAACCTTTAGCTATCATACGGCCTTTATCAACACTTGCTTTTTCCAGGTAATCCAATACAGACTGTGCACGTTTTTGTGAAAGTTCATCGTTGTACTTGTCGTTACCGTGAGCATCAGTATATGCATAGATTTCTACAGTCAGTGATGGATTGTCTTTCATAAAGTTGATCAATGAGTCTAGTGATGGTGTAGATTCTGGACGCAGATCAGCTTTGTTATAATCGTAATACACATTGCTAACACTGAAATCGTGAACAATGCTATCCATATATATCGTGATATGCACAGTATCATCCGGATCAGTACGTTTGATGTCCATTGTGCTTACAGAAGCGCGTGTAGAAGAGTAACCCCCTTTATCGCCTGTTATTACATAAGAATGTCCGCGGGACATATTAAAGGCGAAGTTACCATCAGCAGAATTGTAGGTAATTAATTCACCTTTCTGGTCAACCATTTTAACTACTGTATTGTCTACAGGTTGGTCAGATTTCCTGTTAATAATCTTTCCCACCACCATTAATTTTGGCTCGGTCTGTATGCGCCAGATATCATCGCAACAAGTAGGGTTTTTCAATGCTATTGCGCCTATCCTATTCGACACCAGGTATGCATTATCTCTGCCAACCGGATCTTTGATATAATACAATTCATCAGCACATGTGTTTATAGGATAGCCCATATTGTGCAGATTGGTATAGCGTGATGGACCGCCATCAGCCGAATAAATATCGTAACCACCCATAGAAACCCAGCCATCGGAAGCAAAATATAACTTGCCTACACGTGAATCATAATAAGGCGTTACTTCATTTCCTTCTGTATTTATTTGCTTACCGGCATTTTGCGGGCGGCGGTAAGTACCATTGCGTGGATCTATCACTGAATACCATATATCATATCCTCCACGGCTTTGCAACTGACGATTTGATGAGAAGAATAAAACTTCTTTTTTACCAACCTTTGCAACGAAAGGCTGTGTATTAGAACCATCATCATTGATACCGCCAGTCAGTATTTCCGGCTCGCTCCATTTGCTGCCTTCAAATTTTGACACATAGATATAGCACATAACCTTCATAGAATCACCTTCGGAACACCTTGTAAAATAGAAACGGTCGCCGCCAGGGCTATAGCTACCATTACCAGTATGCGCATTACCTTTATTAAAGTTACCATCCATAAAGGTCAGAGGCCATTCAAAAGAATCAACTTCGTTAACGTGGGTTTGCTTTTGCGATACCATGAAACGGGCCATATACTCATCACGCTTTCTTTTATCTACTTCAACCTCAGAATTCTGACGCATTGTAGAAAAAAGCAAAGCAGTATCGCCCAATGGATACGGAGAAAGCTCTGTATATGCACTATTTACATTAGGGCCACAATTCACTACGTTGACCGGCTGAGGGTCTTTCATAGAATTCATAGCCATGTTACAACCTTCTATTTCACGTAAGCAACGTTTTTTAAGTTTCTTATATGTTTTAGGGTTGTCTGCAATAAACTTATTAAAAGTATTAATAGCAGCCTGGTATTCCCCTTGTTGCTTCAGCATAAGCGCCTCTCTGAAAAGAGCTTCAGGGTAAAGTTTAGGAGCATATGTGTACACTTCATTATAATAATGTGCTGCAGGCACATAATCCCTTGTCATATAATAACATTCAGCGAGCTGGAAAGTGAGGTAAGCATTACGCTCTTGTTCCTGCTTTAATTGCTGGTAATAATCAATCGCATTAAAAAAACTACCTGCTCTGAACAAGCCATCTGCCCACCTCAGTTTCTTATAATAAGGAAGTTTTGCTACGGGGTCGTTTGCTTTATTTCTGTATTTGTCCTTCTGCGACTGAGCGTTCGCATTGTATTGAACAGTAAGGAGAATCGTTGCCAAAAAGAGAAGCAGCCAATTTTTTCTCATGAGTTTGAGCGTTGTTAATGGATATAAAAGTATAAACTTGGTTTAAAAAAAAGAAAGGGCATCAAACTTTTTTTTTGCCCTTTCTTTATAATACGTTCTAGAAACGGGAACAGGGGTACACTAATTTATGCGCAAAGTCAAGCGGAGTGGGCATTATGTAACGAAGCGCTATTTCAAAACCACCGTTGCCGTTAGAGGCAGTCTGGAGGTCAGAAATATTATAATCGTAAGCCACACCAATCCTTATACCCTTAAATTCGACCCCGGCTGTCACCATATATGCATCTCCTGTACGGTACCATGCACCTACAAAAAAACCTGTAGAATACATAGGAAATTCAGGGTTACCAGCTAAATAATGGAATTCATTACCGGCAATAATCTCATTTGCTGAGGCCTGGTTTTGATATAGGACTGCAGGGCGCAGACTGAATCTTTCACTTGTATTCCATATAGCACCTATCTGGCCATTGTAGCGCATATCCAAGCCTACCTGGTTGCTTGACTTCTTTTCAAAGTTATCAGCAGGTTGGTTAAGATTGTTTGCACCTAAGGCAATAACATAGCTGAACTTGCTGCTGGGGTTGTGGGCAAAACTGATACCTGCATTTACTGTATAATATTTTACCTGGTTAAGTAAACCTGCCTGGTATTCAATTGATGTACCTGGTTGGAAAGTACCGTTTACATATTCATCTCCAAAATAAAGTTTGGTAAGATCGAGTGACTTTTGAGAATAGCCACCTTGCAAGCCTACCGAAAGTACCTTGTTAACCTCAGAGCCCAGGAACTTGTGGTAAGCAACGGACAAGAGCCCCGAAAAATTAGAAAGATTGGCATCGCCTGCTTGATCTTTATATACCTGCAGGCCTACAGCCAGGTAGTCGTCCACACTGAGATCATGCAAAACAGGCGCGTCGATAGAAGCACCGTATGTAAGATACGGCACTGTTACGCTTGCCCACTGGTTGCGATAGATAGCTGTGACGCGCGCCATACCATCAAAATTTCCTGTAAAAGCAGGATTAATGATAAGTGGCGCAGCTTCAAACTGTGTGAAATGTATATCCTGTGCCTGTGCACTGCTGACATTAAGTGCAAGAGCCGCTATAAGACTTGCACGGGCAATGGTACTTTTCCTGAACATGATATTTGCCTTATGAATTTTATCTGATTAATGTTACGTTTCCTTGTTTTTTAAATTCGCTACCTGTATTGGTATATGCTTCTACGATATAGACATATACGCCTACAGGTTGTGGAGTGCCATCAAAAGTGCCGTTCCACCCTTTATCTATATCACTGGTACTAAATACCTCAACTCCCCAACGGTTGAAAATACGGAAATATTTCAAAGTTGCAATGCCCCGCTTAATAATTTTTAATTCCCCATTTGGTCCATAACCCGGCAAAAAGGCATTGGGTAAGGCTAACAGGGTGTTCGGGTCAACATATAAATTTATGCTATCTGTGACAGAACATCCATTTTCTGTAGTAGCTGTAACTTTATAAAGTGTATTTACTGCCGGCTGAGCTATAGGGTTAGCAACGCTGTCTGAACTAAGGCCAATTGGCGGAGACCATTTATAATGCAGCGCATTGCCCATGGGTTTTATTTCGTATGACTCACCGGGATAAATGACTGCAGAGTCTTCTAATTCCAGAACAGCGCGTGGATATACTATAATATTAGCCGTTAAAGTATCATGGCAACCATATTGGTCAGTTATAATACCTGTATATATAGTGTTTGATACAGGTATCACCTGTGGATTTGCAATACTCGCATTATTGATAGAAAATTCCGGCGACCAATGATAAGATACACCTCCATCAGCAAGTATCTGCAGAGGCGATATAAGCGGGCAAACTCCCGTATCAGCAAAAGTGAGCAGTTTACCAAAATTACCCTGATGAACTAAAATATTGATAGAATCAGAACCAGTACAACCTGCTGGGGTCGTAACTTTAAGTGTAAGAGTTGCGGTACTGTCGACTATAAATATGGCTTGTTTCCTGGTAGATATATTTACATCTGCAACTGGGGTCCAGCTATAAATGTATTTTTGATACCAGTCCGGGGTAACCAAGGGATTTAATTGGGCTGTATCCCATTCGCAAATGGCTTTATTGGCTCCTATCAGCACAGTGGGGTTTGGCTGTACATCTATATTAAATGAGTGTACCATCGCCGGACAGCCTGGGAAAGTGCCAGTTATTGTATATGTCTGTGTAGTATCTGGTTTTATAATGGGCATGATACTGATTGTATCTGATACCCCTAAATAAGGCGACCATTGATAGTGAAAATTAGTATCCCCAATTGCTCTCACTTGTACAGATGCGCCCCGGCAAATAGCTGTATCGTGGTTGAGCAGATTAAAATCGTTGGGAAGAATACGGACATTTATAGTATCGTATCCATTACAGCCAACAGCAGTCGGGCTTACAATCAATACATACCTTATATTACCAACGCTTGTAGGTGTGGAAACAGGATTGGGTATAGTGGTGCTGCTAAGATAGGTGCCGGGAGACCATGAATAGGTATAGGCCTGGTTGGCCGGCGATACATTTGTAATAAAGGGGATGCTCATACCCAGGCAAATACTTCGTGAATTTGGTCCTGCATCTACAGTAGGTGTCTGATCTACTGTGATAGTAATACTGTCATGTACAGGGTAGCATCCTGTTAATGCAAGATTCGCAGCAAGATGGTATGTAGTAGTGACTAATGGCCTGGCGGTGACATCCTTGGCATTAGGATTGCTGATGCCGGTGGTGGGCACCCACTGATATGTAAGAACACTGTCCGCAAAGGTATGTATGTTGACAGAATCATACCTGCATATAGCCGTATCGTGAGTCAATATATTAATTACTATAGAGTCATATATTGTAATGATAGCACTATCTACGATGGCTGGCGTAGTGCCTGCACATGCATATGGTGAATAAATATATAGCTGAACAATCTTGGGACCTAAAGGTGTTGGTTCTGGCAATCCTTGTATATATACAGTGGCCTGTGTATCGCCCGCCAGGATAATAACACTATCGTTAATATGAGTATAGTCTGTGCCGTTTATCGCATTTCCCGCTATCAGGTAACGGATGGTAAGCGGCAGAGTATCTGCCACAGGGCGTTTAAGCACGAACTGGCCGGGCTGGCACCCCCTTACACAATAGTTAACAGGCTGGGCCAGGCCTGCGCCACCTACTGAATATACCCTGGTATTTACTGAATTCAGGCTGCCGGCCTTTAGCCATACGCCAGAATCGTATACTCCATCATTGGCATCACAAACGCCCAATTTCAGATGATAGGTATCGCATGGCGTGACATGAGCTATAGCCGTCATTATTACCGTAAGCCCATCGTATGTGACTGTACTGCTTGATGTATTATTCCGGAAATATGCCGGAAAAGGCGACCCGGTACCCACTGCGTGACATGTAGAAATATTATAACCAGGAGATGCAGTGCCGCTGTTTACACTGTTTATACTTACAGGAATCGTTGTGCCGGGCACTAATGCAATATTCGTTCTTGTTGCATAACCCGGGCCTGAGATAAAAAAGCCAAAAGCATCGTCAAAAGAAGAGCAGGTATAACCGGGATATTCTTCTGATCCAAAAACATAATCGAATTTTATCGTATCTCCGGATGGTATAAAATCGAATTGAAGTACGCATGCATCATGCGTAGCATTGTTACTAGTCAGTGTTGCCAGATCCGCATCTCCCGGAGCAGAAAAATCATGGCTTGCAAAATTTGTAGCGGCACTATTAGTGCCGTATGTTGACCACACAGTATTGGCATAGCCACTACTCAGTACTACCCCACTATCAAAACCCAGATTACTGGACGTAACATGAAATATCCCGCTTGCCAGCGAGGGGCACGTGATAGTAGGATTCATCACAACCACACCAGTACCCACAAGTTCCTGTGCAAGTGCTGCCGCGGTGTTGCTCGTATTAACTGTTATTTGTGCTTGTGATGTAAATGGCACTAATGAAACAGCTACAGCAATAAGAAATTGTGTATAAAAATGTAGCCGAAAAACAACCTTTAGGTAATTCTGTTTCATTAATTTCTGGGTATGGCGATACAGTTTGTTTATACTAAGACAGGCTAAGCCTGCAAAAGGTTTGAAAATAAAAACCTTTCTTTTCAAAAATAACATTAATATTAATATTTTGCAAAAATAATAATCAGAAAGCAGCTTCATTATTATTGTATTTTTGCCAATTCTGATGCTGAAAAACTATTATGGCTTCTGGTAGTAAAAATAAAATAGTACCCCCGGTTCCCGAAAATAAAGAGGCTGCGCTTGACACTAACAGAAAACGTCAAATCATATTGGGAATAGGGATTCTTTTCTTAATGATCGGCCTATTCATTTGTTTTTCTATAATTAGTTATTTTTTCACATGGAAAGTGGATCAAGATAATTTTTTTTCTAATGGCAGTGCTTTACGTTTCCTATTTAAAAACCATCAGAAAGACGTAGCAAATTGGGGTGGCCGTATGGGTGCTGCTATATCACACACTCTTGTATATGAGGGAGCAGGGGTTGCCGCTATGGCTATTGGAGTATGGTTTGGATCTACAGGGCTGAATATTCTTTATGGCAAAAATATTTTGCCTATACTCCGCTACCTGCGTTGGCTATCACTTGCTTTATTGATCACAGGACCGATATTAGCCTATATTTTACCCCATTCTGCTTTTCCCTACGGGGGCGCATGGGGCGCAGTTGCCATAGATTATCTGAATGGGCTTTTCGGTAGCGGTGGTACAGGAATGATACTTATTGCCATCTCCCTTTTCTTCATCTTTACAGTCTTTGCTTTAGACATAAGGCCCATGTTACAACGGATGGGCGTATGGACGAAAAAGGCAGTTGCTGCAGTGGTAGCATCAACTGCAAAAGATGAAAATGAACTGGAGAATAATAACGCGGAAAATATTGTACAGCCAGTTGTAACCGAAGCCCCGGCAATACATAATATTTTAAATAGCGAACCAATACAAGATGAGCACCAACTTGTAATAAATAATGAAACGCGAGAAGATAAGTGGGAAATGACCCTTAATGAAAAGGCAAAAGAACAACTGCATCGTAGCCTGAATGACGAACTGGCTGAAAATACAGACGAAGATACCTTTGAAGATGAGTTACCTGAATTAAAATATGAAGAGCATAATACGGGTGGGCTGGAAGAAGAACCTGAATTTTCTTTTGAAGTAATAAAACAAGTAGAAGAACCTGCTGCAATACCAAAAGGCGGCCATATCTCTATTGCCAATAACGAACCATACGCACCTGAACTTGACTTACCTGATTTTAAATTTCCAACAATAGACCTGCTTGAAGACCGCAGCCAGGAAATTGTCTCTTTCGATAAAGAGGAATTGGAAAAAAATAAAAACCAGATCATACAAACGCTTAAAAGCTTTGGCATAGAGATACAGCGCATCAGCGCAACTGTAGGCCCAACTGTAACATTGTATGAGATCGTTCCGTCTGAAGGGGTGCGTATTTCAAAGATCAGGAACCTTGAAGATGATATAGCATTAAATCTTGCAGCATTAGGCATTCGCATCATAGCTCCTATACCGGGCAGAGGCACCATAGGCATAGAGGTTCCTAATGCTAACAAGCAAATTGTATCCATGCGTGCCATCATCACAAGCGATAAGTTTGTGAATAATAAAATGAGCCTGCCTATAGCTCTTGGTAAAAAAATAGATAATGAGAACTATATAGTAGATCTCGCCACTATGCCTCACCTGCTGATGGCGGGTGCAACCGGGCAAGGCAAATCTGTAGGTATCAATACCATACTGGTATCTCTTCTGTACAAAAAACACCCATCCCAGCTGAAATTTATAATGGTAGATCCAAAGAAAGTGGAGCTATCTATATACAAAGTGATTGAAAAGCACTACCTGGCAAAACTGCCGAATGAAGAAGAAGCAATAATTACCGATACTAAGAAAGTGATCTATACGCTTAATGCATTGTGTATAGAAATGGATAACCGCTATGAATTGCTGAAGGAAGCCGGAGCAAGGAATATTAAAGAATACAATGAGAAATTTATAAGCAGGCGGCTGAACCCTGAGCGTGGGCATAAGTACCTTCCATTTATAGTGCTTGTAATAGATGAGTTTGCAGACCTGATAATGACTGCAGGTAAGGAAGTGGAGATGCCAATAGCAAGACTTGCACAACTGGCACGTGCTGTAGGCATTCACCTGATCATTGCCACGCAGCGCCCGTCAGTAAATGTGATAACAGGTACTATTAAAGCTAATTTCCCAGCCCGTATCGCGTTCAAGGTGTCTGCGAAAGTGGATTCGAGAACAATATTGGACGCCGGAGGTGCTGAACAATTGATAGGCCGTGGTGACATGCTGGTCTCTCATGGCAGCGAACTGCTTCGCCTGCAATGCGCTTTCGTAGATACGCCCGAAGTAGAGCGTATTGTAGAATTTATAGGCAAACAGCGCGGCTATGCATCAGCTTTCGAACTACCGGAATATGAGGGAGATGAGGAAGAACCTGGCAAAAGCGCTGACCTTAGCAACAGGGATAAACTATTTGAAGATTGCGCAAAAGCCGTAGTACAAACCCAAAGCGGATCAACATCCAACCTTCAGCGCAGATTCAACCTGGGTTACAATCGAGCCGGCCGGATAATGGACCAATTGGAAGCTGCAGGTATTGTAGGCCCTGCTATGGGCAGCAAGCCAAGAGATGTGTATATAAGAACTGAAGCAGAGCTGGAGCAACATTTGAATAATCTATTTTAATAAAAGACAAGTTTATAAGTATTAATTAACCAGAAGAAAAAAATGATGAAAAAGACCTTAAGTGTATCCTTGTTAGTAATGTGCAGTCTATCTATTCCTGCAATGGCGCAAAACGATGCTAAAGCAAAAACCATATTGCAGAACGTGAGCAAAAAAGTAAATGGCTTAAAATCATTAAAAGCCGATTTCTCATTGCACCTGAGCGGTGGTAAAGTGAACGAGACCAAAAAGGGTACTTTTACCATGAAAGGACAGAAATACCATGTGATGCTTAGCGGCCAGGAAATAATCTGTGATACCAAAACTATATGGACGTATAACAAAGATGCCAATGAAGTGCAGGTGAATAAATATGATCCCAATGAGCAAACTATATCTCCTGCTAAATTGTTTACAGATTTTTACGACAAAGAATATAGCTATAAATACATTGGTGAGAAGAAGATTTCCGGCAAGAATTGTGACATAATTGAAATGTTGCCTATTGGAAAAAACAAACAGTTCACCAAAATAGATATAGATATAGACAAGGCCACAACCATGGTAACAGGAGGCAATGTATGGGACAAAAATGGCAGCCAGTACCAGTATAACATAAGTAATGTAAAGACAAATGAAAACGTTGCAGATAATACTTTCTCTTTTGACGCGAAAGCGCACCCCGGTGTAGATGTGGTGGACCTGAGGTAAAAAGACAATCTTATTTACCATCCTACAAAAAATGTGTCAGGCTTTGAAAAGTTGACACATTTTTTTATAGTACAAACCGATTAATTTATCCCATCTGTGGTCACCTCTTTTGCAATTTTCTTCACAAGTCCTTGCAATACATTACCAGGGCCAACTTCAGTAAATCGTGTTGCACCATTTTGTACCATTTCCTGAACGGTCTGTGTCCAGCGCACGGGGGCAGTAAGTTGATTAATGAGGTTTTCCATTATCAATTCAGGTTCAATATTAGGTTGTGCATTTACATTCTGGTACACCGGGCAAGCAGGATTACTAAATGTAGTGGACATTATCGCATCCTGCAATTCTTCGCGTGCCGGCTCCATCAATGGGGAATGGAAAGCGCCACCTACCGGTAATATCAATGCACGTTTTGCACCTGCTGCCTTCAGTTTTTCACATGCCTGCTGTACCCCGGCAATAGTACCGCTTATCACCAACTGGCCTGGGCAATTATAGTTTGCAGCAACTACTACTTCGTCTGTAAATGATGCACAAATATCTTCTACCACTTTATCATCCAGTCCTAATACAGCTGCCATAGAAGAAGGAGAAAGCTCGCAAGCCCGCTGCATAGCCATTGCTCTTTTAAACACTAATTTCAGCCCGTCTTCAAATGATAAAACCTTGTTGGCAACGAGAGCCGAGAATTCGCCCAATGAGTGGCCAGCAACCATATCGGGCAACAGATCCGGAGTTGTTTTAAACAATATCACAGAATGTAGAAAAATAGCAGGCTGTGTCACCTTCGTTTGTTTCAACTCTTCATCAGTGCCGCCAAACATAATGTCTGTGATACGGAATTTCAATATTTCATTTGCCTGTTCAAAATATTCACGGGCAAGTGTATTTTCCTCATACAATTTTTTACCCATACCCGAAAACTGTGCACCCTGCCCGGGAAAAACAAACGCATGTTTCATAAAAATTAAAAATTTAAAAGTAAAAAATCAAAACAACATATTTATTCTCAAATTGAGCCATTGCATCATTTTACAATTCGGCAATTATATACTTTTCCCTTTCCATTTACCGCTCTGTAAGTAAGCAAACGCTGCAATAAATAAACTGATCCAATAAACAAATTCAGAACCCCAGCACAACCATAAAGCACAGTGCATGCGCTCAATAATAACATAGCAATAAATGAGATAGATAAAAACACATCCTATTTCCATTGCAAGATTGATAATGGTATTACCTGTACCTACAACACCATTGAATATAACAGTAGATACAGACATGATCAAAGTAGCCAAAACGATAACCCGCAAACTAGGTGTGGCAAAAGCGATGAGTGCAGGATCATCCCGGTATAAGGATAAAAAATCACTTGAAAATAAGAGCAGTAAAATGCACGGGATCAATGAAAATAAAAAGCTAAGCTTTGCTATCTTGGCTATGAGCCACACTACTTCCCGCTGCCTGCCACGCCCTATCATATTGCTCACCATACTATTGCTGGCGTTGGCAAAAGCCCAGGTAACAATACCCATGATACCAAAAATGCTGCGTAGTATTTGCGATGAAGCCAGTTCTTTAGTGCCCAGGTGCTCAACAAAAATGAAAAATATCTGCCAGCCACCTATGCTAAACAGGAACTGCACAATAAGAGGGGTAGCTACTGAGAGTGTGCGGCGTGAAAGATCGAAATCGAACTGCAGATACTTAGTGACCGGGTATTCCAAATGGATTTTTCTGAAATAAAAAATACCCAGCATGGTAAGGAAATAACAAAATTCAGAAATAATAGCCGCTACTGCAGCGCCTTCCAGGCCCATGGCTGGGAAACCAAATTTTCCGAAAATAAGAGTGTAGTCCCAAAATACATTCATCAAAGTAGCTACTAATGACCCATATATCAGAAACCTTGATCTTTGAATGGATATATAAAAGGCATTGAATAGCTGTGTAACCATTAAAAAAGGTAAACCCCATACTCTTATATACAGGTAGTCTACACTTAAAAAAATATTCTCTGCACTGTGCAGGCTGAGGCCAAAAATAAGTGGCGCCAGCCATAAGGCCAGCATCATAAGGCCAAAAGCAAAAACCAGCGAAAGCATCAGGCCATTACTGAATAGTTTTGCAAGGCCCTGTTTATTCCCTTCACCTAAGCGGCGGGCCATTTGCACCTGCATACCTGAGCCCAGCCCATACCCTATCATAGCCAATATGAGATAAAAGATGCCTGTGATACCGTTTACACCCAGCTCTTTTTCTCCCAGCCTGCCAAGAAAAGCTGTATTGGTAAGAAAGCTGACCTGGGGAATGAGTAATGCCAGCGATAGAGGGGCCGCCAGCTTTATTATTGCTTTATTTGTAACAGATGCTTCCAATTTCAGTATTTAAAATCTCAAAGCCTTTTGTTATTTGTTTTTCGCGCCAGTTCAGGCGACCAAAAATCAAAAGTGTCGCAAATTTATTCTATAATTGTGTGCTTTTACTATGTCTGATATAATAAACAACGCGCTGAGCCAGCAGGAATATAATGTTCATTCCAGCCCGGGCTTATTTCATGAAGTAGACAATGTGATATGTGTGCTATACCAGCGTGGATTTATTGCAGCCGGATTCAGTGACAGGGGAGACCTGCTGATGATAAGGTATAGCGATTATAAAAAAATACTCCCTACATGGATCATAGATTTTTATGAGCACCAGTTTTTGAACGAGGAGCTTCTGTCCGCTTCTGACAAAGTAAGAGCAGTGTATATAGCCACAGATAAAAACCTGGTGGTACCACAGACTCTTTTCCATGAATCCGAGGCCATACAATGGCTGAGTAAGATACACTATGTGGAGGTAAACGATACTGTATCTGATTACTATATCAAAGATGATAATGCGCATTACCTATATGCCTGGCCTTCAGGAATACAAAGTCTTATTTCCAGGTATTTCCCAAGGGCTATTACATTACCTTTTGTAGCTTATCAATTTTACAAACCTTACCAGTCGCAGTGCTATTTGCAATGCTGTATAACAATGGACCAGGTATATGCCACACTGTACAACAATAACCAACTAAGCTGGCACCATGTTTTTAACTATGAGAATGCTGAAGACATAGCATACCATATACACACACTTTGCAAGGAATATGATATCAATCCTGAAAATATGGGTTTTCACTGCACCATCAATAGCAGGAGCCTTACATTTGTGCTGAACCAGCTGCAGCAATTTTTCCCCAAAATGAAGGATGGCAGTGGCAATGTGAGCACCAATGACAAAAGCTGGACGGGTACCATTTATATGTTACAACAGCTATACGCATGCGCATTGTAGGCGGCACTTTCAGTGGCAGAAGATTTTCCCCACCGGCAAAAATACCGGCACGTCCCACTACTGAGTTAGCGAAAGAAGGCCTGTTTAATACATTGGAAAACTTACTGGATATAGACGGAATAAGAACCCTCGATCTTTTTGGTGGCACAGGCAGTATTAGTTATGAGCTGGCAAGCCGGGGTGCAGGAGATTTAACTATAGTAGAAAAAGACCTTACAAGTATTGATTTCATTAAGAAAACTGCTATAGCCCTTGGTGTTTCAGAGCAATTCCATATTGTGCGGAATGATGTATTTAAGTTTATGAAACAAAATAAAGAAGCATTTGATTTTATTTTTGCAGGACCTCCTTATGCACTTCAGAATATAGATGAACTGCCCCTTCTTGTTTTTGAAAAAAACATGCTGACGCCAAATGGTATATTTGTACTGGAACATACACCACGCAATGATTACCAGTTGCATCCCTGTTTTATGAAAATGAAAAATTACGGAACAACAGTTTTTACATTTTTTACTTTACAAGACTGATCCCTTATGGAACGTATCTGTTTATTCCCCGGCACTTTTGACCCTATAACACTGGGTCATGTAGATATTATTCACCGTGCTGTATCGCTTTTTGATAAGTTGATAGTAGGGATTGGGATCAACTCGTCTAAAGCGCCTATGTTCAGTATAGAGCAACGTGTGGCATGGATGAAAGATATTTTCAGGAATGAACCGCGTATAGACGCAATAGGCTATGAAGGCCTTACTGTGGAGTTTTGTAAAAAAAATGGCGCAAATTATATCCTCAGGGGTATACGCTACGTGAGCGATTTTGAATATGAAAAAGCTATTGCAGATATGAACCGTATGCTCGTACCTACAATCGAGACCATATTCCTCACCTGTTCCCCTCAATTCTCTACTATATCATCTACACTGGTGCGCGATGTGATACGCAATGGAGGCAATGTAAGTATGTTTGTGCCCGAAGAAGTGAAAATAGGCCTAAAGAAATAACAATTATTGCAGCCGGTTAATGCCAGCCTTTGCCTGCTGGTCTATTGATGCCTGAAAATCGTGATTGCGCATTGTTAATACTTCTTCATATTTCGCAATAGCTTGTTTGGTTTTCCCCGTATGCTCATAAATAAATGCCATCTGCAGGGCAGCGCGTGCAGCAAAGTACTCTGTTCTGTTCCTGCCTGCCTCTATAACAACACTATAACACTGCAGCGCCATATCCGTTTTACCTAATTCATCATATACCCTTCCCATACGGAAGGAATATTCCAATTTATCCGCAATATTGTGATACCCTTTATAATCAGTTTTCAATAACACATCCAATGCCTGCTCAAAATACCCTCCTTCTATCAGCATCCTGGCTTGCACAAGCTCTCTCGCCGGCCAATGGCTTGTCTGATAAAAGCGTTGCGCCTGTTTATCAACATCCACCTGGGTCCTGCCAACCTTATTTATTTGTTCCCTGCAGTATCTGGCATTAGGCATTTTCCCCAGTACATAATATTCCAGGGCCATGATCTGCCAGGTGTCTTTAATAAAGTCCTTTCCTTTATTATGCTTAAGAAAGCGCTGGAAATAATACAGGCAACCCGTATCCTGCTTGTATAATAAACCATAAGCCATTTGATAATCCAACATGGGCAGTTGGTCATAGTCTTTACTCCGCTCTGCAATTTTAAGTGTTTGTATGGCTATGTCTGCTTTCTTGTAGTTCAATGCAATATTTGATTTTACAAAAGCATTGAACAGGTTATTTTCAACGCTGAAATGTTCCGTGTTAAGGTATTGCCATGCTATTTCTTTCTGCTGCAACAGATAAAAGAGCAAGTATGTTCTATATATAACTGCTTCTGTATAAAGAAAGTCTTTATCTGTATGTATAATGATAAATGCTGATAAAAGGTCTCCCCCTTTCCTTATGCTCCCTTTTATGCCAAATATAGATGCAAACCATTTATAACTATCTGGTATAGCACCAGCCAAAGCCTCACCTACTCCCGCAAAAACGTTATTATAAATAAATGCCGGGAATTTCTTTTCATTCTCTTTTACCAACAGGTATGATTTGCGGAATGCTATGGCCGCTTTTACATTTTCCCCCTGCCTGAAATATACCAATGCCCAATGGAAGTAAAGCCCTGCTTTGCAAAACCGATACCAGGGGCTGTTTTCATCTCCCTTATCAAGTAATGATAAACGCTGCTCAAAATGAGCTTTCCTTCGCTCATATTCTGCAGGATCGGGATTGAAAATAAGTGACAGGCAATCATCATAATCAGCTATATAGCTTACTAAAAGATTAGTAGGCTCTGATCTCAAAGCTGCCTCTATTATACTGTTTCCATCTTGTATATGCAAAGCAGTGAAATATGCATATGCCTTGGCACAGTTCGTATCATATTCATATTTGTAAGAAGAGGCATTGCATTTACATAATATAAAAAAGGATAAAAGAAGCAATAAAAAACAGCGCATCGAGCAAAGTTAAAGCAGGGAACAAACTATTTCATTTATTAAATTTGTAGAAATAGAAGCTCGAAGTTATCTTTGGCGCAGTATTTGCATATAATAAACTAAAAAGTAAAAAAAATTATGAAACTATTTCGTCAAATCGCTTTTAGCGCCATTGTAACATTAAGTGCATTCGCCGCAGTTACTTACACATCATGTAGCAAAGACAAATGCAGCGGTATAACCTGCAGCAATGTTGGAACCTGTAGTAACGGTGTTTGTACCTGCAATACCGGCTATGAAGGAACGAATTGTGAAACAAAGTCTAATGCGAAATTTGTCGGCACATTCAACGCCGCTGAATCATGCGGTGGGACTAATTCCACACCTTACCAGGTTACAATAACTGCAGATGCAACAGATCCTACAAAATTAACAGTAGGAAATCTTGGCAATTATAATTGCTCTGGAGGAACTATAACATTTGATGCTACTGTAAATTTAACCACTTTGACCATTGCTGAAAGTAAATGCAGCACCCAAATGAATGCTACCGGAACATATAATACAAATGGCAGCATTACAATTACTTATACTGCGATATACGGCTCAAATACTGATAATTGCACTGTAACTCTTACAAAATAAATAATAGTACCTTATTTATCCCAAAAAAGCCACCGTTTTACGGTGGCTTTTTTATGTGCTAGAGTATTGAATTAATGTCTTTTTCCAAGATTAGTACCATCCTGGCCAGTATTTTTACCGGTATTGGTATTAGTAGTTGGAGCTGGAGGAGACGATGGTTGTGGCACATTCTCTGTATTTTTTGCTTCACCTTTATGAGCCTCGTGATGTTTAGAGCCAGCCATTTTCGATTCTTCTTCTTTTTTCATCGCGCCGGCCATAGAGTCGCTTTTTGCTTTTTCGGCATTCATGGCAGCAGCCATAGAATCTTTTACGGCTTGTTCTTTCTGTTGCATCTGCATAGCATTTTGCATAGAATCCAGCTTTGCCTGTGCATTGTCTTTAGAGCCTTCGTTGCTGCCCCCGCAAGATGCCAAAGCCAATAAGCCGCCGGCAAGGAATAAAATAGTTTGCTTTTTCATTATGTCGTGTGTTTTGAGCCTCAAAAATATTATTCTTAAGGGATTATACCTAATCGGGGGCAAGACAATTGTATATTAATGTTTCATCTTAGAAATTATCTCTTGCGCTTTTTCATTTGCCTTGGCATTGATAATGGAATCATTCTTTGATCTCAGCACATTATTAAGTGAGTCCAACTTCGCATTTACCATGGAGTCTATCTTGGCCTGCACATTCTCATGCGGGTTACTCACAGCTGTACAGGATAGCATTGCCAGCACTACAATAAATACTAATAAAATATGTCTCATATTATATAAAAGGGGCAAAAATAGCGATGAAATGGTTTGCAAATCTACCTAATTGCTAAACTAATGGGTATTTATACATAAAAAACAAGGATGCCAGTTTCAAAATTCAGAAAATTGCCATTATCTTTGCAGCCCCAACTGAAAAAGGATCGGTAGTTCAGCTGGTTAGAATGCCGCCCTGTCACGGCGGAGGTCGCGGGTTCGAGTCCCGTCCGGTCCGCAAAAAGCTCCTTAAACCGGGGCTTTTTTGTTTGTAATGGAGCAGCATTATGTATATATTATTGAGAGTTTGCAGGATGGCGATTATTATAAGGGTTATTCTACAGATTATCTCAAACGCTTGGATGAACACAATGCTGGCCTGTCCCGATTTACTGCGAGCAAAAGACCTTGGAAATTGAGGTATGTTGAAATATGTGCAAATAAAACAGAAGCATTAAAAAGAGAGATCAAGCTTAAAAGACAGAACAGAAAATACCTGGAATGGCTCTTTAAACAGGACTCCAATTTTCTTCTTAAAAACTGAGCATTTGTCACGGTTTCGGCTAAGCCGAGACAGGTTCGAGTCCTCCCAGCTCAGCCGGGACAAAAAGCTCCTTAAACCGGGGCTTTTTTGTTTGTAATGGAGCAGCATTATGTATATATTATTGAGAGTTTGCAGGATGGCAATTATTATATCCGTAAGGATGAAGCAATGTAATCTTGTTTATTTTACACCTGTTTTTCAGCTACGGTCATATAATGGTTAAAGAAAAAGCCTTTCTTCACCCTCTCTGTCTGCAATATTTTACAATTGTTTTTTTCCATAAAGAAATTGTACTCTTTCAGATCATATTGATGCGGGTGCAGTATATCGCCCGGCACCATGCGAAAAAGGTATTTGAAAATACGGTGATTATGAGCATCAATTGATACTACTATTCGCCCCCTTTTCCGGGCACAGGAAATAAGCTTTTTATACGCCAGTTCAATATCAGAAACATGGTTAATGGCATTCATGCAAAAAACCACATCATACGCTTCATTACCATCGAAATCTTCTATTTTGGTTCTTATAAATGTTGTATTGGGATAATCTGTCTTTGAAAATATATCTAGGTACTTTTCGTACTCATCTAAAAGGGGATCAGTAGCAGTCACTTTATTGTCGTCAAAAAGCATATATATACCAGAAGGGCCACAACCCTGGTCTAGTATTATATCATTATTACCAATCTTTACTTTATCTGAAATCAAACTGTATAGGCGTGTCCAATATTTTTTTTTATTGGCCAGGTACAGCGCCTTGTTCTTTTCGCCCAGGTAGCGTTTCCACCATTTCAGTTCACAATATTGAGCTACTTTCCATCTTACATCCATTCGTCAAGGCTTTTATTTTTATAAAGTAACTCATTCAAAACAAAAAATACAAATTTCAGCCTGGGCAAGCCAACAACAAAACAAGTAAATAATCTCTCCTGTACCATAACAAGCAAAAACTGCCACAGCAATCTGTGGCAGTTTTATTTCATTTTAATAAAATACTATTCTGCTTTAACCAGTTTTACATCCACGGGCACACCCGTTCTGCGGGCTATTTTGTTCGCTTTACGTTCAGCCTTACGCATTTTCCTGGCTATCATTTTATAATGCCTCTTTGATACTTTCTTATACACTTTATGATCATCCTTAGGATAATTACCGGTATATGTTGATGTTTTTTCCACATTAATATTAGCCGTGAGATTTAATGTAGAATCTGTACATGCAGTGACAGTATTATTTTGCGGGCTGCTCAATGTCACATTATATGTTTCAGGTATCACTTCCTCATCCATTACTGAGCTTACCAATAAGGGCTTTGATGGGTATGGATCATTGATACCACTTACCTGGTTGGGTGCCTCATCTTTCCCATGGTGCCTGCGTTCATAATATACATACACCTGGTCATTAGTTGTTACTTCACGCCCGCTGCTTGGCAGATCTATCTGTGCCTGGTCGGGTGTTACCTGTACCGGTACATTTATACAAGCTGTGGAAGCAGTGGTTTTAGGATAAAACGCATTGCCACATTTTGCAAAAACATACAAAGACTTGTCTTCATTGCCATCCTTAGGCATTATTTTCCAAGCTTTGAACTCTGATGGATTTCCCTTAAGACGGCAGTATCCATAGGTATATCCACTGCTGCCCATATTGCCTTCGGTACCTGGCTTAACATGCGCCATGCTTATATCAGATGACTTCAGGTCTTTTGCACCATTGGTATAACCGATCTGCATCAGCAGGTCGTTCAGTTTGTTCATATCTGCTGTATTATCATTTTCATGCTTTTTTATGGCAGCATATACCTGGCGTGGTGAATTCATGTTCCTCAGAAACCGGAATTCAGGTGCGGCTCCTAGCTTGCTCACTTCTTTTGGTGTTCCCGGATTATTGAATCTGTAAAGGGAACTATCTGAACCAGCATCCGTTTGCGCAAAACCTGCCGAAGCCATTATCAAAGATGCTGAGATTAAAAATAGTCGTTTCATAAATAATAATTTTTTTATTACTCTGTTTTTTAAATTGATTATGCATTGTTTGATTTTACGTCAACGTAGGTATGCGTCTTACGTACGATCTTAGCTTCTTTACGTTCTATCTGTCGTTTTTTCCTCATTGCCATTTTATAGTCTTTCTTAGGCACCTTTTTATACTCCTTATTATCATTCATACTGTTTGGGTAGTTGCCTGTATAAGACGATACCTTTTCAACATTAATATTGGCACTAAGATTCAGTGTTGAATCCGGGCACACAGACACATTGCTCTCTGGTGTGCTCAGCGATACATTATATGCCTCAGACATTGCCTTCACACTTTTGCTCGAATTCAACATGAGTGGCTGGGAAGGATATTTGTCCGGTATTGCAGCTACTGTATTAGCCTGCTCATGCCTTCTATGATGCCTGCGTTCATAATAAATGTATGTCTCGTTTTCGGTAACGGATTTCGCTCCGCTACTGGTAATTGTGGCCTGATCTCCTGTAACATTTGCAGAAGTGGTCACACATCTTCTGGATTGTGCAAAAGCAGCCGACACAATTAAGAAAGATGCTGAAATTAAAATTAGCCGTTTCATATTCCTCGATTTTTTGTTTTAAAAACTTTTCCTCAATCTTAGCTAAAAAAAATTGTGCCAGAACAGCGTCAAAAGGCTTGCTGTGTTCAATGCCAGATGGACTGGCAGAGCGTAGATGTTATACTATAAACATTCTTTATCACATTCATTTTCATTGTTAACATTGAAAATGAGAGCGTATTTACCACCCAAAAAAACAAGTGATTTAGGTGCCTTAAAAAAATTGTTAAACCACATGTTAATGCATTCATAGAGTGCAATATGTGTTGAAGTTTTTCGTAATTTTATGTATCCGAATTTTAAAAATGATAAAGAATAAAGGCATAATGAATTGTGCGCAAAGAGTTTGTGTGTTTGCTTTAGTTAGCTTCCTTGTATGTTTCAACGGATTCCCTGCTTTGGGCAAAGAAAACAGCAGCTTGAATGAGACCGCGCAACAAGACCACTTCCAGTGGGGCGAGCATACAAAGCTATCCTGGGATGATTTTAAAGGTTCTGTAAATGCTATCCGTAATGAGTCTGCAGCAGCTACTTGCTGTAGTATCGGCTTCAGAACCAATACTTCAACACCGGATGGCAAACCTGAAATAATTGTCTACAATACATTTTATGCAAACAAATCGTGGGTACGGCCCGATGCAAGGATACCATCTATATTAGACCATGAACAAGGACATTTCGACCTGTGCGAGGTATATACTCGCAAACTTAAAAAACTATTGGGCAATATAGACCTCAATTCTCCTAATTTTAAGCAAGAATTAATGCGTATCTATTCCCAGGTCAGCAATGAATATGAGACCCGCCAGCAAGCCTATGAACAAGAAACTACACACGGTACTAATATAGCCCAGCAAAAAAGATGGCAGGGTATGATTGCTTGTGAGCTGATGTCATAATATTATTGCGTTAGCTGAATGCGTCCTTTATCTTATCAAAAAAACCTTTTTCATCGCTGGCGCTGTGTGCTTCAGGCCCCGGCTTGAAATTTTGTGATTTGCGCATACGCTCCAGCAATTCTTTTTCTTCACTGGTCAAATGCTGTGGTGACCATACATTTACCTCAACCAGTTCATCGCCTTTTTCATACGATTGAAATGCCGGAAATCCCTTGCCTTTCAGCCTGAATATCTTGCCGCTATGCGTGCCGGGTGGTATTTTTATTTTGGCTTTGCCATCTATGGTTGGCACTTCAACATTAGTGCCCAATACTGCATCGGGGAAGGAAAGATGCAGGTTATATATCACATCCAGGTCTTGCCTCCTCAATAAAGGATGCTTTTCTTCTTCTATCAGTATCAGCAAGTCTCCTGGAGGGCCGCCTCTTTCTCCGGCATTTCCTCTGCCGCCCATGCTTAGCTGCATACCGTCCTGTACGCCAGCAGGCAAATCCAGGCTCAGTGTTTCTTCACCATATACCCTGCCTTCACCTTTACAATTGGCGCATTTATGGGTAATAGATAGCCCCTCGCCATTGCATGTAGGGCAAGTAGTAACAGTTTGCATCTGGCCTAAGAACGTGCTCTGAACCCTGCGCACCTGGCCCGAGCCACCACAAGTGGCACAGGTCTGTACAGAATTTTTGTCTTTAGCGCCGC